>ENA-UOYA01000057-UOYA01000057.1-activated-sludge-metagenome-genome-assembly--contig:-NODE-57-length-141590-cov-7.261857_pt1 | contig 141590 bp, 139 predicted proteins | sample MGYA00238163_ERZ764804 | MGnify/ENA primary metagenome ERZ764804 (study PRJEB28919, sample SAMN05720223) | activated sludge metagenome | isolation source: Anaerobic digester | place: Hong Kong... | reverse complement strand
GGTTCAGTCCTCAAGCCTTCTGCGTATTTAATTTGTTATCGATCTGCTTTTTTACGGCGAAATCTTCAACGCACTTGGGACAATTATTGTAACCGACCACCCTTACCCTGTCAAGGGTATTTGTGGATTTTCTTTCCGCGAATTTTCTTTCGCTTCTTTCCACTCAGGTTTTGGTCGAGTCTGGTGTATTGGGTTTTGAAGGATCTTCCCTTTCGGGCGAGACCACGTTGCTAACTGCGCAACGAGGAGAGATTATACACCTTGCTAAATGGCTGTCAAGGGTAAATCGGAACAAATTCCAAAACTCGTTATATCGGAAGTCTTTTTGACCCGGGAACCATTCCCTTGCGCTCATCGTCCTTCATAAAGCACTCTTTTTGAGAATGATATAATCTTTAATCAAAATGACCACTCACAGCCGCTCTTTTTCCTCGCTTTTTTCACAGATTGCCACCTCCCTCTGGCTGGGAACGGCAATTTTCCTTGTGCTGCTCCTGGCCGCAAACCTTTTTGCCTCCATCGTCTTCGCCAACCGCATCTTCCCCGGTGTTTCGATGAACGGCATTTCCCTTGCAGGCATGAACCAGGAAGAAGCCGCAGGCAGCATCGCTTCCTCCTACAATTTTCCTGAATCGGGCCAGATCATGCTCACCGATGGTACGCGCACCTGGATAGTCACGCCTGCCGACCTGGGCTTCTTTCTCGATCCGCAGGCATCAGCCCTGGCTGCCTACCAGGCCGGCCGCCGCGGATCACTCTCTGATATTCTGATGAACCGCTTCACACTGCTCACGCAGGGTGGAATCGACGTTTCTCCTACGTTCATATACAACGAAACCGCTGCCCTCAATTATCTGAACGGCCTTGCCGCACAGATCAACCAGCCATTGCGCGAGGCGAGCATCTCGATCTCAGGTACAGAAGTGGTGGTCGTTAACGGGCAGACGGGCCGCGTCCTTGATATTCACGCCAGCCTGGCTTCCGTCGCCCGGCAGATTGAATTAATGCAGAACGGTGTCGTTCCGCTTTCCATTATCGAATCTACCCCGATGGTTCTGGATGCAACTGCCGAGGGCGACCTGGTGCGCACGATTCTCAGCCAGCCGCTGAAACTAGTATTACCTGCCGAGTTGTCCGGGCAGTCCGGCTCCTGGGAAATCCAACCTGACGCACTCGCAAAAATGCTCACTTTCGAACGCGTCAACAATGGCGACCAGGCCAGCCTGCAGGTGGTTGTCAGCCGCCCGCTCATTCAGGCTTATCTCGAATCGATCCGCGAAAAAACTGATGCCGTCCCCGAAAACGCACGTTTTATCTTCAATGACGACACACTTCAGCTTGACCTGTTGACCCCGGCAATTATCGGACGCAACTTAAACATCCAGTCATCCATCGACAGCATCAATCAGAGCGTTAAAACGGGTGCGCATTCCGCAGCCCTGGTCTTTGACCTTACCCAACCGGCAGTGACCGATAGCATGACCGGTGCGGAACTGGGGATCACAGAACTGGTTTATGCATACACCACCTACTTCCGCGGATCCTCTGCCGACCGCGTGCAAAATATCAAGGCAGCCTCGGCCAGTTTTCACGGCCTGCTGATCCCGCCTGGTGGTGTACTCTCCATGTCGGACGAGCTGGGAGATATCAGCCTCGATAACGGCTACGCCGAAGCCCCCATCATCCTTGGTGATGAAACCATCAAAGGTGTCGGAGGAGGCGTCTGCCAGGTTAGTACAGCTCTATTCCGTACCGCTTATTACGCAGGTTTTGAGATTCTCGAGCGTCACGCACACGCCTACCGCGTGGGATATTACGAACAAACTGCCAGCGGACATAATCAGAACCTTGCCGGCCTCGATGCTACTGTCTTCGTTCCCCTGGTCGATTTTAAGTTCAGGAACGATACCGATCACTGGCTGCTAATGGAAACCTACGTCAGCAGTTCCAACTACTCGCTGACCTGGAAGTTCTACTCAACCTCCGACGGCCGGGTGGTGAATTCCGAATCCAGCGGCCTCACCAACATCGTTGAATCACCTGATCCGCTCTACCGCGAAAACCCCGAGCTTCCTTCCGGAACCGTGAAACAGGTGGATTATGCTGTCGACGGCGCGGACGTGGTTGTCAGGCGCACCGTCACGCGTAATGGCTCGATTCTTCACCAGGATACTTTTTCTACCCATTACGATGCCTGGCGCGATATATACGAATACGGACCTGGAACTGAAGGCATGCCGCCTGATGGAAATAATTGAAAACCTGGATGATACAATTATGAAAATGCGCCGGTCGAGGAGATGAAAATGGTTAAACAAGAATTACTGGACATTTTGCGCTGCCCGGTTTGCGTGAAGGAAGAGAAAGGGAAATTGACCCTGTTCAAAGACACCTGGCTTGTCTGCGGTGATTGCGGCCGCAAGTATCCCATCGTTGAGGATATCCCCGTCATGCTGATCGTCCAGGGTGATCAATGGCAATCATCTTCCCTTGAAGATCTCCCCGTTCCTCCCCCTCGACCCGAGTAAATGCCTCTCGCGGGTAGTGTTATAATGCTCGCATAGAATCTTGGAATCATTCTTGCAACATACATCCGGTATATAAAATAATTCCTCAAAAAATGGTGTGATCCGATTATGACTCAAAATACAAATCGATCCATGGCACGTGCTCCCCGGCGAAGACAGAAAATGGACACCCTTACCAAAGCGCTTTTGGCAGCCTTTGTGTTCGTGGGTCTTTTGCTCGCCTTTTTCGGTGGAAGAGCGATTTTTAACCTCGTTAAGAGCTGGTCGCTCACTTCTCTCCCCGGTGCGCCTGTAGCATCCGCTTCTACCGGGCAATCTGATACCTCCACCTCTTCTGGCCAACCGCTGCAATCCAGCGGCCCGGAAGCAATCGCATGGGACGGCAAGAGCCGGGTAAACATTCTACTCCTGGGTTTGGACGCTTCCGATCAACGTGAACTGACCGAACCCGGTCCGCGCATGTCGGATACCATGATCCTTGTTACCATCGATCCGATGAACAAGACCCTGGGCGCATTATCCATTCGCCGCGATCTGTGGGTAAACATCCCGGGGTACGATTATCACAAGATCAACAAGGCCCATTTCCTCGGCCAACGTGATAATCTTCCCGGCGGCGGCGCCGGCCTGGCCGTGGAAACTGTCGAGCAATTCCTTGGAATTCCCATCAATTACTATGCAAAGGTAGATTTCAATACCTTTGTTACCCTGATCGACGAGATCGGGGGGGTAAAAGTCGAGGTCAAGGAACGCATCCTGGCTGACTGGATCGGAAACGGCAACAACTTCTGGCTCGAACCTGGTACTTATACTCTTCCCGGAACCTACGCACTGGCATACGCCCGTTATCGCGGCAGCGCCCAGGGAGACATCGACCGCGGCAGCCGGCAGCTGGAAGTGATCATGGCCATGCGCGACCGCATTTTGGATTTCAACATGCTGCCCAAGCTGATCGCCAAAGCCCCCACGCTGTACCAGCAAATCTCTGCCGGGGTGCAAACCAACATGACCCTCGACCAGGCAATGAAACTGGCCACTCTCATACTGCAAATTCCGAGAGATAACTTCAAGACCTACAACATCGACTACTCCATGTGCTCACCCGAAACGATCTCCACCGCTGATGGGGTTGAATATATCCTGCGCCCGTTCCCCGACAAGATCAGGGAACTGCGCGACCAGGTATTTGCCAACAGCAGTGCTTCAGCCGCTGTCGTGTCGATGAATACTGAGGATTCCCTCACTCTCGCCAAGAGTGAAGCTGCCCGCATCGAGGTTCTCAATGCCACCGGTGTCTCCGGCCTGGCAGAATCTACGGGTGCCTATCTCACCTCGCAGGGATTGAACGTGGTCAACGCCAGCTCGTCAAGCGAAGCCTACACTTACACCACCATCGTTGTGCATAATGCCACGCCTTACGCCCTTTCTTACCTGTCCGGGTTGATGCAGGTTCCATCGTCACGCATCTACAACAAGTACGATCCCAGCGGAGCAGCTGACATCACGGTGTACCTGGGGAACGATTGGGCAAATTCCAACCCCATGCCCTAAGCCTTAATTATTTCTAGAAAAAATCCCGGTTTACAAAACCGGGATTTTTCTATTTCGGCTGCTGATAATCCAGGCGTATGGAACCGGGATAATCCTTCCCCTCTTTATCCTCACAGGCAGGAATGGAGAGATTCAAGACAAGCTGGCCGGCTTCGCCCACGCGCAGGTTATAGGTCATCCCCTGTGTCATGGTGTAATCGGCGTAGCCCAGGCTGATTTCAGGGTACAAACCGGTATAGAAAGTCTCCGCTCCGCCGTTCGGTTGGGATATCTCGACCTTAACCCCTGGTACAGGATTCCCCGCGGCATCCACAACGAAGATCTGGATCAGCGGTTCCTTTATCTCAGGATCGCAGATGGTACTTTGCTCAAGCAGATCATAGGGAGCCCCCTGGGTGGGCTGGGGGGTAAAAGTTGGTCTTGGGGTAATCGTCGCTGCTGGCGTGCGTGTTGCCAGTATCTCAGTGGGGGTGATTGTGGTTTTTAAAGCTGGTGCTGTGGTTGTGGTTGTCACTTCCGGATTGGCTGAGGGCAGTACCACCGCCAGTGGTGTAATGACCATGACCGGCTGGTTAACCGCCGCAGCGAGTAAAGCCAGTGCGCGTGCTTCCAATTCCTTTTCACCGCTTGCCAGAAGGGTTTGCGCCTGTTCCACTAACGCCCCCCCCGGATTAGCGTCTTGCAGTAATGCCAGCCGCGCCAATGCACGCATGGTATCCGCTTCCACCAGGTATGCGCGGGCGATCACTTCCCGGTACACAGCTCTGTCGCTCTCTTTCAGCGAATACGGTTCTGTATCGGTGTATTGAATCGGCAGCAGCACCAAAGAGACGAGTAATCCGATCAGAATCCCGATCACTGCTCCGGTCAGAAGGTGCAATGAACCGCGTTTCTCGTTCACTGGTATCTCACTCCTGCCCCATTGCAGCGATGGCTTTTTCCAGTACCGCCATATACTGTAATTCGATATTCGAATATCCCATCTGTTGTGCAGTGATCAATGCCTGCTGAACCGCCGTAATTGCATCAGAATTTGAAAGCGCTTCGAGCCGCTCAACCGCGCCTGGCAGGTTGCTGTCTGAAGCGTAACTCTCCGCCACCATCAGCACGTAATCAGCCTTATAGTCGTCCCGCAGGCTTTCCAGGCTGGTATTCTTCACCCCGGCAGGGTTGATCACCCAGCCGTAGATCAGGCCGGCAGCAATCCCAACCACAATCGCAATGATGAATCCAACCAGCCTGTTTTTGTGCATGGATTATTCCTTGGGCAGCATCGGGATCTTGATACCCGTGCGCTTTGCAGCGGAAACTGCCTCAGGGTAACCCGCATCCGCGTGCCTGACCACACCCATTGCCGGGTCAGTGGTCAAAACACGTTCCAGGCGTCGGGCGGCTTCGGGCGTTCCGTCAGCCACAATGACCATTCCCGCATGCTGGCTGAAGCCGATCCCCACTCCGCCTCCGTGATGGAACGACACCCAGGTTGCACCTCCAGCGGTATTGATCAGCGCGTTGAGGATCGGCCAATCGCTGACCGCATCCGTTCCGTCGCGCATGCCTTCCGTCTCACGGTTCGGCGAGGCCACCGAACCAGCGTCCAGGTGGTCGCGGCCGATGACGATGGGTGCTTTCACAATCCCTTTCGCCACCAGTTCGTTGAATTTTAGTCCTGCCAGGGCGCGTTCACCGTACCCCAGCCAGCAGATGCGTGAGGGCAGCCCCTGGAAGGGAACCCGCTCGCGGGCCATTTTCAGCCATCGCTTCAAATGTTCATCGTCAGGGAACAATTCCATCACGGCTTCATCCGTGCGGTAGATATCCTCCGGGTCGCCTGAAAGCGCCACCCAGCGGAAGGGTCCCTTGCCTTCACAGAATAACGGCCGGATATAAGCAGGCACAAAACCTGGGAATTTAAAAGCATCCGTTACGCCGTTGTCGAAAGCCCTCTGGCGCAAATTGTTGCCGTAATCGAATACTTCTGCACCGCGCCGCTGGAATTCCAGCATGGCACGGATATGATCAGACATCGAATCCACTGAGCGTTTCGCATATGCCTGGGGATCAGATTTGCGCAAGGTATTGGCTTCTTCGAGGGTCATCCCGCCCGGCACGTAACTCATCACATCGTGTGCAGGGGTTTGGTCAGTCACCACATCGGGAGTAACGCCGCGCAGCACCAGTTCCGGGTAGATCTCGGCTGCATTCCCGATCAGTCCGATCGAAAGCGGTTTTTGGTCCTTGCAGGCTTCTTCCACCAGGGTCATGGCCTCTTCAAGCGTATCCACCACCACATCCACGTAACCGATTTCTTTACGCCTCTGTGCGCGTTCAGGGTCAACCTCAACACACAACCCGACACCCTCGTTCATAGTGATCGCCAGCGGCTGCGCTCCGCCCATTCCGCCCAGTCCGGCGGTCAGCACGAACTTTCCGCGCAGTGAAGGCCATCCTTTTTGTGCAGCCAGTGAACCCAGCGTCTCGTAAGTCCCCTGGAGGATGCCCTGGGTACCAATATAAATCCAGGAACCAGCCGTCATCTGGCCGTACATGATCAATCCTTTGGATGCCAGGTCGTCGAAATGCTGCTGCGTCGCCCAATGGGGCACAAGGTTGGAATTGGCTATTAATACCCGCGGCGCATCCGCGTGACTCTTGAACACCGCCACCGGCTTACCGGATTGGACCAGCAGGGTTTCGTCAGGCTCAAGGTGACGCAGGGAATCAAGGATGGCGTCGAAAGCTTCCCAGCTGCGGGCTGCCTGCCCCCGGCCGCCGTAGACCACCAGGTCTTGCGGTCGTTCCGCAACCTCGGGGTCGAGATTATTTTGGATCATGCGATAAGCAGCTTCGATTTGCCAGTTCTTACAGGTAAGTGCAGTTCCCCGCGGGGCTCGTACAACTCTCGGTCCGGACATTCATCCTCCAAAAGATAATGGTATAAGTCCAGATTATTATACGCCGAATTGCCAGCTCACCGGTTCAGCACGGCCGTTTATCTGCTTTGGAGGGGATTTAGAATAACCACTCTGATCTTTCTGCCATATTCAAGCAAAGCTTCATGATCCGGCTTGCCCTTGAGACCATCCATGCGCATGATTAGTTTCATCATCAAAGGTCGTTTTCGGATGCGGAATTCGAGGAAGTCAGCAATCCTTTCACAGTCGCTCACAACCTCGGCATTGGCCTCGAATCGATGAGCTCCGACCTGCACACTGACATTGGGATTGGCGTTCAGGTTGCGGTACCAATCCGATCGCTCGCCGTCAGCGGAACCCACGTAATATTTTCCGTCGATCCATTCATATTGCAGGCCGATCGTGTGCGGATTTCCGGTTCTCCTCCCGCGGGTTGTGAGCAATAAAACACCCTTCCCTGCCAGGCGGTATAGAAAACGCTGGTAAAGAAGGGTGAATTGACGATTGGGAGGATGAAATTTCATGGATTATTCATATTTGAGCGCATTGACCGGCACCAGGGTGGCTGCTCTCAACGCAGGGTAGAAACCTGAAAGCAAACCAATCACAGTGGCAAAAACGAGCGCAAAAATAGGCAGCCAGAAGGGGGTTGACGTCGCCGCAGAGGGCAGGCCGCTTCCGCCTGATGCCGCCTGGCTGGCAAAATAAGCCATCGAAACCACGTTGAGGACGGCACTGGCTCCCCAGCCAATAATGACGCCTCCCAGGCCTCCCACAAAACCGATCCCTGCTGCCTCACCCAGGAAGATGCTCAGCACATCCTTATTGGTTGCTCCAATGGCTTTCATCAGACCAATCTCCCTCGTGCGCTCCAGGATGGACATGGTCATCGTGTTGGCAATTCCAATCGCCGCCACGAGCAGCGCGATGGCGCCCACTCCGCCGAAGATGATTTGCAGCACCATGAAGAAGGAATTGATGCCTTCCAGGTAAGACTGGGGGGTATTTGCCATATACCCAAGGGCATTGATCTCATCCGCCACATCCAGTACCACATCCGGGTCCTCGGCCTTGACGATCAGCATCGAATACCCTTCTTTGTTGCGGTCGATGCGCTTGCCGCGCGCCCAGTCGTTATAGGCGTTGGTTTCATCCAATTGCATATAGATATTTCCATCCGCCGATCCGCGGGTTTCTTTCAGCAATCCAACGATCTTGACGCTTACCGTGCGCCTGATCTCGGTGCCGTCTTCAGCCCATTTGATCATCACAAATTTCAGCGTTTGTCCCACCAGGTCCGGCGGCTCAACGGGTGGGTCATCAGGGCGCGCCTTTGGATTGTAGAAATTTTGTGGGATCCAAGATCCGATGATCGCTGTACCCTTCAACAACTCGGTGGTTCCCTGCGTCACTTCCAGGCCCAGGTCGGCCAGGTCGGTAACATTGACCCCGATCACGCTGCTGTATGCCTCAAGCTTGCCGTAGCTGATCTGCAGCCCGGTTTGCAGGTAATCGTGAATGACCACCTTCTTGACACCGGGAATGGCGGATATTTTCTCAATGGCAGCCGGGGTGAGCATATTTGAGGTCTCCCCTCCGTATATGCCGCCCCCGCCGCCTTTCGCAACTGCTTCCACTTCCTGGTAACCAGGGTAGACTTCGATGCTGGTCAGGTCGCTGATACCCCATAACTGCTGGGTGGCATTTTTTTGCAGTCCAACCGCCAGCGATACCAGTACCACCACCGCAGCCGTACCGATCATGACACCTACAGCCGTCAGCAAAACGCGGCCTTTCCGGCGCCCCAGGTTATAGAAGATCAGGCTTACCAGGTCAGAAAATCGCATGTTCTTTTACCTGTCATCCCTTTGGAACTACGTTAACCGGGGGCATTTCCTCCGTCGGCATACTTTCCTCGGGAATATTCGTGCCGCTGTCCAATCCCAGCAGCCCCTTGAAGAAGCGCACCACCTTGCTCCAGAAGGTTTCAGTAACAGGTTCAACGATTTCTCCGCCAGGTATGCCTCCCTCGCTCATGTCCGGTGTGGGTTCGATCATCATCGGCATCACTTCGATGGGAATGACCTGCTCAATGAAACGCGGCTGGTTGAAATCATCCGTGTAATTGATCGAAACCTTGACCTCCAGGGTACCTTCCTGCATCGGGAAGATGTTGGCATCCAGTGTGTAATACCCGCCCGGGTCAAGTGCTCCTACCAGCGAGATATTGTTGGTCACATCTGCACCCTCGGCAGTAACCTTCATGTTACCCAGGACGTAACTCTTCTTTCCCAGGTTGGTCACCTGGAGCGGGAGGATGTTATCCATTCCAGCGGTAAAAATACCGGCATCGCGGTAGAAACTGACTTCCACCTGCGGCAGCGAATAAACCAACAGGGTGATCACCTGGTCATCGACCAGTCGGTTGCCCGCAGGATCGTTGTAAACAAAGCTGAGTTTGAGAGAGTACGCTCCCGGGGTGGTCGAAACGTTCACCACCAGCTGCTGGCTGACAGTGACCACCGCATCTTTCTTAAGATCTCCTACGACGATCAGGTTCGAGGTGCCGATGGGAGCAAAGTTCGCCAGGTCGCCTGACGCACCCGAAACACCGCTGGGCTGCGGGGTACCTGAGTCGCCAGTTGACCCCGAGACTCCTCCGCCCAGCACAACAGTCACCCCCGACGCATCCGCCATACCCAGGTTCTTGACATCAAGCGACAATGTAAAGAGCGAGCCTGGCTGCAGCAGTTCCACATCCGTTTTGTAACCGGTCACCACCAGTTGCGGCCGCTGCGGAATATTCGGTGTGGGAGTGTAATACGTCCCGGAACTGACAGGCTCGTTGATTTTTACCGAAATGGTAAAGTTTTCACTGAAAGAAGCCCCGTTGGCATCCATGTACGACACCGTCGCTGAAATGCTCCCCACTCCAGCCCAGGCCAGTGCATCGCCCACCAGGAATTTTTGGGTAATAGTTTTCTTATCGCCGGCATCGAGCTGCCCAATCGAAATCACGCCGCCCGTTTCACGCGGATAGAAATCCGTGGCAGCAAACGATATCACCACATTAAAAGCACCTTTTGTTCCATTGTTCTTCAATCTCACTTCCAGGTCGATATCACGTCCGGCATACACAGGTTTGTCACCCGTTCCATAAGACGCAATAACGATGATCGGCCTGCCAACCGTTGACGGTGTTGAGGCTGTTGTGGTCAATTGAACGGTTGCGGTTTCGCTGTGAGTATTGTCAGTGAGGGTCACCGTGGTAATGTCGTTCTGCCCCGAAGTCGCAGTTGACGGGATGGGAACACTGATGGAGACCGTTGTACTGGCTGCGGGGTCACCCGCAGCGGCAAGTGTCAAATCAGCGGGAACCACGACCGGATCTGTCCACCCGCTTGCGCTGGAGGCAGTAACCGTGATATTGGTTGGTTCAGCAGAAGTGTTCGTAACGGTCAATTGGTAGGTAACAATCGAGCCGGGAAGGCCTGATTTATCTGCATCATCCGGTGTGACGCTCACGCTTGCCGTGCGCGGCGCTGCAAGCGCCGGAAAAGTTGGAATCATCAGTGAGATCACGAGAAGCAAGAGAACGATCTTCAGATATTGTTTTTTCATAAGGTTTCACCTCTGTCAACTGCGGCTTGTGCCATGCTTTCGGTTGCTTGTTTATAAGATTCTTCAGAGACCACTTTTCCATCCAGAAGATAGATCGTGTTGGTTGCGAATTGCAGCATTCTGGGATCGTGGGTGACCACAATCACCGTTTTTCCCGCCCGGTGCAAGTCCGAGAGCAGCTGCATGATCGCGAACCCGCTGTGGCTGTCAAGGTTGCCGGTCGGTTCATCCGCCAGGATCAGCGGCGGATCATTGATCAGCGCACGCGCAATCGCCACGCGCTGTTGTTGCCCGCCCGAGAGTTCGGTCGGCCGGTGCCGGGTGCGATCTGCCAGTCCAACGTGCTCCAGGATTTCCCTCGAACGTGAGCGGCGCTCGGCCTTGGCAATCCCGCTGAACCGCAGCGGGAAAGCAACATTTTCATCAGCCGGCATGGTGGAGATGAGATTGAAGGATTGAAATATAAATCCCACCCTGTTGCGCCGGTATTCTGCCAGCGAGTTCTCATCCATCTTCTCCACTTCATCCTCCGCCACCTTGATCGAGCCGGATGTCGGCCAGTCCAGTCCGCCGATCAGGTAAAGCAGGGTGCTCTTTCCCGAACCGGAAGGTCCCATTACCACCGTGAATGATTGTGGTGGAATTTCCAATGAAACCTCGTCAAGAGCGACAACCTTCGTTTCGCCCATTGGGTATTCCTTGGTGAGTTGCTTAATGCTCACAAACGATTTTTTACTCATCATCCATTCCGAGAATTAGAAGTAAAACATACTGGTAAAGGAAAGGTTGCTCAACATGGATGAAACCAACCCCGGAATTGCCTGCAGCAGCATGAGCATGAAAACGGAGATGCCGGTTGCAAGCCATGCTTTTGTTTTAGCCAGGCCTGATAGCGGAATCGAACCGATAAATAGCAGAACAATCTGGAAAATTAAGTAGACGTCAATCAATCCGATGAATGACCGCAGGTAAGCAGCCAGTCCCGTTGCATCCGCCCCGATAAAACCTGACAGGCCCGGATTGGTGATCTGGACGCGCGCAAACAGCATCGCCAGGATTTGAACGACATATCTTATTCCAATGGGCAGGAAAGACCACGCCGCCAGGTTGTAGGATTTCAAGCTTGAGGCCCGGCTGCCAAAAATGGTAAAGACGAGATAAAGAATCACGCTGAGCAGGAACCAGGAGACCCATAACTTCAGCAATCCTCCCAGAATTGGAAAGACGTAGAGGAACAAAGGCGAAGTTTGAGTGGCCTGTGCCTCATAGAACTGCTGCTGTTGTTCCTGCGAGTAATACTCAAAGTTGGGGGGCAGCGTTGCTCCCATCTGGATCGCCTCTCGCCGGATCGGGGCTGAGATAAGCACCGCAATGATCGCCAGCACTGAGACAATTACCAGCGGCGTCAGCCAAACGTTTTTCTCCTGTGCAGCAATTTCTGCGGTGGTCTTTTTCGGTTTTATAAAGAGCGGAAGGATCCAGGTAAAGATGAAAGGAGATCCATTTTTCTTGTGGTTGTGATTTTCAGTCGCCATTCCACACCTCTTTGCAGTGATCGATACTCAAGTATGACGGTTATATAATACAATAAGTTCCTTATTCCTGAAATGCCAAATAAGGGCGCGCAAAAAAGTGTCCAAGGAGCGTGAAGATGCGCATCAATATCGGAGTCGAAAAATATCCCGGGGGCAGATCGATCGCCTGGGCTCTGGATTATCCCGGATGCTTTTCCAATGGCTCATCTGATAGCGAGGCCATTATTCGCCTCCCTGAAGCCTTGCTGCGCTACAAGGAATGGGTCGACAGTCATGCAGCGGATTCCTGGATGAAAGACCTCGGGGACTTCAGCATCCATCTCGCTGACTCATTTGATGTTTATTCAATTGATCAATATTATGAACTGGCGGCTGATGGTTATGAGGTGAACGCCTGGTTTCGCCACGATTGGAAGCCGCTGACTGGTGAAGACATCCGCAGGGGGTTGCTGACCCTACAGTGGAGTCGTACCGACCTGCTGGAACTGGCTGCCGGGCTTTCTCCTGCACAATTGAATCAGGAATTTGAAGGTGAACGCTGGAGCATCCTGGGCGTGCTCAATCACGTGGCCAATGCTGAGCACTGGTACCTCGACAGGCTGTCACTGGCGCATACCGAACGGAAAAACCTGCCGTCTGATGTTTACGAGCGCCTCCAGGTAGTTCGTGAGCAAATGAACCGCGCGCTGCCCTCCCTCGAAGATTCCACCCAGGTGGTGGGCGTGAATGGCGAATTCTGGTCTCCACGCAAGGTCCTGCGCCGTGCAGCCTGGCATGAAATCGACCACATCGAACACATCTTCAAACTGATCGCTAAGTTATAAAATAAGCGCCTTCCTGTGACGGAAGGCGCTTTCATTTTGGGTTTAATGCAGGAAGAGAGGTCTCTGCTGGCTTATTTGACCTTTGTGTCAAAGCTCAGCAGACTGAATGCAACAAACATGACACCCGCAAGGGCGACGACGACATATACTCCTAATGCCATGAGACACCTCCCAAACCCTTCCTGCTTCCCTTATCAATATAAACACCTTTCTATTAGATTAGTGTCGTATATGTTATATATACGCAGAAGTAGCCCGAAAAGTTCCATCTTTTGGGAATTTCCTCAAGAGCAATTTGTGCTGCTAATACAGGGGCTGCGGGTAACCGGATCCGTGATGGCTTTTTACCGGATTTCCCTCCCATACCCCTGCAATCGGAGTACCGCAGAAAGCACACGTGCCCTCCCCGGTGATGTTGTATTCGGTCAGCCGGTAACCGCGCCGGGCAATCAGGGTTTTAGCACACTGCGGACAGTGCGTGTCCTCCAGTGACCCCACCCTTCCGGGCAGGTTTCCGGCATAAACATAGCGCAGCCCGGCTTCCTGACCAATCTCAGCGGCTCGCTGCAAGGTTGCCGCTGGCGTTGGTGGTGCATCCATGTACTTGTAATCCGGATGGTACGCAGTGACGTGCCAGGGAATATCGGGGGAAATGGATCTCAGGTACCGTCCGGCTTCCCACAGTTCTTCAGGTGAGTCGTTGAGGCCCGGGATCACCAGCGTGACCACCTCGAGCCACAAGCCGAGTTCATGAACGCGTTTGATCGTATCCAGCACCGGCTGCAGAGTACCCCCCATCTTACGGTATTCGGCGTCCTGCATACTCTTGAGATCAATCTTGTACCCGTCCAGCCAGGGTCGTAAATACTCCAACACTTGCTCGCTGGCATAACCGTTGGAAACATAAGCTGTTTTCAGTCCGTGCTGTTTGGCGAGTTTAAAGACTTCTACTGCCCATTCCGTACTGATCAACGGTTCGTTGTAAGAAGAGGCAATCGCCTTTGCCCCATACTCAAGCGCTGTCTGCACCATTTTTTCAGCCGAAATCCTGCGTACCGTATGCACAGCTTCCTCTGCGCATGGATCACGCAGCGCTTGAGAAGAAAACCAGTTCTGGCAGAATGAGCAGTGAAAATTACATCCCAGCATGCCAAAAGTCAGCACCTCTGCGCCGGGCAGAAAGTGATTGAACGGCTTTTTCTCAATTGGATCGACCTGCAAGCCCGCCGCGTAGCCTTGGGGAACCATCAGTTTTCCCTCGCGGTTGAACCGCACGCCGCAAATCCCGCGCCTGCCGGGTTTCAGCAGGCAGTGGTGCGCACATGCCAGGCAGCGCAGGCTGTTCTCCTCCCCCTGTTCGAATAGTGTTGAGGATTGGGTCATCGAATCGAGATATTCAAAAGGCTGCATCATAAGCTCCATATCGATTATAGTCCGCGGTTGTTGGAATTCAATTGTCTGCACAATTGGAATTTGAAGATATGGTAAACTCGCTCTTATGGATCAGAAAACCATCAAGACTCTCGAATTTCCGCGTATTATTGAGAAACTGGCAGGTTACGCTGCTTTCAGCGCGTCAGCAGAATTAGCCAGGTCACTGTCACCCGCCGCGTCGATTAAAGAAGCAAATGAACGGCTCGCCCTTACCACAGAAGCACGCCTTCTGCTCAGCCTGAAGGCTGACGTGGGTGTCGGTGGAGCGCACGACATCCGCCCGCTCGTGAATCTGGCCCGCCGCGGCGGTGTGTTAAGCGAGACAGACCTGCTGGACATTAGCAGCACGCTAATATCCTCGCGCAGCCTGTCACGCGGATTTGAAAAAGTGAGCAGCAGGGTTCCCAAATTGACCGAAATCGCCCGCCTTTTCCCGCCGCCTGCAGGGATCATCGAAGCCATTTCCCGCTGTATTTCCGACCGCGGCGAGGTGCTGGATAATGCCTCGCAGAAACTCAGTTCGATCCGCTCCGAGATCAAGGTTTCACACAGCCGGCTGCTCTCAAAACTAGAGAACATGATCAACGATCCCCGGACGCAGCCCATCCTGCAGGAGCCGATCATCACCCAGCGCAACGGGCGCTATGTAATTCCGCTGCGCGCCGAATTCAAAGGCAGGGTCAAGTCTATCGTACACGATCAATCCTCTTCCGGCGCAACGCTTTTCGTCGAGCCGCTGGCCGTGGTCGAGCTCAACAACCGCTGGCATGAATTGCAGCTTGAAGAACGCGACGAAGTCCGGCGAATTTTGGCGGATTTATCTGCAAAGGTCGGCGAGGAAGCTGAAGCCATTAACGGCATTGTTGAAGCGCTTGCCCGGTTTGATTTTTGCCTGATGTGCGCCAAGTATGCCGAAGATATTCACGCCAGTGAACCCATTCTGAAGACGATCAGTCCTCCTCCTAACTACCACCATCCAGGTACAACGATCAAACTCTACAAGGCCCGTCATCCCCTGCTCGATCCTGAGAAGGTCGTTCCCATCGATGTCGATCTGGACGAACGCACGTTCTCAGTGATCATCACCGGCCCCAACACCGGCGGAAAGACTGTTACGCTGAAAACAATGGGATTGATGGTCTTGATGGCACAAAGCGGTCTCCACATTCCCGCTCAATCCGGTTCCGAATTGAGTTATTTCGATAATGTCTTTGCCGATATCGGTGACGAACAATCCATTGAACAATCCCTCTCCACGTTCTCCGGGCACATTACCAACATTGTACGCATCCTGGATAAAGCCCGTTCCAAGACGCTCGTACTTTTGGATGAACTGGGTGCCGGTACAGATCCCCAGGAAGGTTCGGCACTGGCGCGTGCCATCATGCTCTACCTTGTGGAAAAACGTATCCCGTGTTTTATCGCCACCCATTATCCCGAGCTGAAAACCCTGGCTCACGCCACACCTGGCGTGGTCAACGCCAGCATGGAATTCAACCTTAAAACCCTGCACCCCACATACCGCCTGACATTGGGAATACCCGGCAGGTCAAACGCCCTGCTGATTGCCAAACGCCTCAACCTTCCGGATGAGATCCTGGAAAACGCCAGGTCGATGGTCGATCCGACAGAACTGAAATCTGACGATCTTTTGAATGAGATCCACTTCCAGCGTGAGATTGCCCGCAAAGCACGTTCGGCTGCCGACCGCGATCGCTCGCTCGCCACCAACCTGCGTCAGGAACTCACCCTGCGCCTGGAACAAATTGAAGAAGAACGGCAAGCCATTCTGGAAAAAGCGCGTGATGAAGCCGAACAGGAAATCGGAACTCTCCGCAGGGACCTTGAATCCCTGCGTAAAGAACTGATGCACTCACACCAGCCACTGGCGGAAGTCGAGGAAATCCGGCAAAAGATCGAAGTGATTGAAAAGAAAACCGTTCGTCCAATTGCCAGGAAACCAGCTGCTCAACCCGGCGAAGGTCCTCTCATCCAGGTTGGCCGCAAAGTAAAGGTGCGCACGCTTAAAATGGCAGGCATCATTACTGCGGTTGACGGAGATGATGTCGATGTACAGGTGGGGAATTTGCGCGTCAAGGTAAAGGCTGGTGAATTAACCACGATGGTTGAAGAACCTGTAGAGGAGGTAGAAAAAAAGTCTACAGCAAAACCTGCTCCAACTGGAACCGCCCCATCCGCAACTCCCTTCCGTGCCACACCCGGTATGGAACTTGATCTGCGAGGTCAGCGCGCTGAAGACGCCCTGGATACCTTGGATCGCTATCTGGCGGATGCCTACATGAGCGGAATGCCCTTTGTGCGCATCATTCACGGCAAAGGCACCGGCCGCTTGCGCCAGGTGATCCGCGAAGCGCTGAGAGAATCTCCGCATGTGAAAAGCTTTGAAGAGGGTGGTGAAAAAGAAGGCGGCGAGGGTGTCACCATCGCCCACATGAGTGAAGATTAAAACAAAAGGTCGATAGTGGATCTCCTCAAATCACTACCGACCTTATGCCGCAATTTCCCTTTGATCGCGGCGTTGTGTTCTATATATCCATTTATTAATACAACTTAACCGTTGACAAAATATTGCCATTTTTTATGAGCTGAAATGCGTAATTTTTGTACCATGCCCTTTACAGGGGGATTTGTTGCAGTTTTCGCCAGCCCTTTAAGCAGCCTGGCATACCTTTTCTTTGCTTCGCTTTGCTCAAAACTCCCCGGTTGAGCAAATTTAATAATCTCTTGTAACGGAATTAATTCGAGCATCGGACTGCTAACCTGGTCGCAATACCGGGCCACTGCCGCATAAGTATCCAACGCCAGGCGATAATCTTCACGCTTCTCCGCCAAAAAGCCAATCGCTAATTTTGCATAAATGTTACTGTACAAAGCTCCTCTGGGCTGGAGTTCAAGTACCAATTCGTTGGCACTTTCCTCGATCTTTGTTGGAATTTTTTTCGTCCTGGTTTGCAGCAAACTCGACAACCTGGCGTAGTACTCAACAGCTGAAATTCCATTCGCTGCTGCCAGCTCGATCGTCTGGTTGATCAACGATAATCCCTCGCGATGTTTGCCGACATTACATAGCGATAAACCCAGGTACAACCTGCGCTCAATGGTTTGCAGGCTGATCCGGTCGGTAGCGATAATACTTTGATAGATTTTCGTTGCCTTGTCATATTCACCGACCAGTCGGAAGATATCCCCCAGTCCCTGGCGCGCCTGGTCGTATAACATGCTGTTCGGATAATATTCCTCGCGTTCGATGGCGCGCATGGTATGCTGCCAGGCTTTATCAAGGTCACCGGTCAACAGGTACGACCGCCCAAGGATGATATCGCAAAATGATTGCCAGAAACGCAGCTGCAGATTTTCTGCCATCGCCTCCGACTCGAGAGCGATATGGATTGCTTCATTCAAATGCCCATTTGCATAATATGCCAATCCCAGGATGGTATGCGCCTGAAGTTTTGCTGAACGACGGTTGACCATCTGACTAAAATTGACCATCTCAAGTGCAAGGTCGAGTGCTTTTTCCGGCCATCCCATGTACACCAGCAGTATGCATAATTGAGAGAGATTATCAATGCGCGCTTCGAGCGTATGTGGATCGCTTGTAGCGCCTTCTCCATATTTTTGACCTTCTTCAAAAGCCTCCCTGGCTCCCAAATAGTCATCCTGATTGAAGCGAACGATCCCGATCCGCGCACATGTCTCGATCAGTTCAGCTTTAAGGTCAATCGTTTTCAGATGGAACAAAGCACGTTGGAAATACTCCTCGGCTATTTCATATTCACCGCGCATCCCCAAAGCCCTGCCCAATCCGCTCAAGCCAGTTCCTATCAACAAAGGTTCAGACTGGGTAACCCCCATGTCATAACAATTCCTGGAGATGGTTTCACAGCTCAGGGAGTCTGACATATCGTAGGCATAATCACCCCATTCGGAAAACACTTGGTAGATTAAATTCACCGGAAAAAAGTAAGAATTTTCTTTGATCAGTTCATAAGCACGCTCATAAGCCCTGATCGTTTCAGGTTGAGAAAAAATCGAGCGCGCATAACGTGCGGCAGCCAGCCAGTAGAAGACCGCTTCCGCTGGCTCCGATGCCTTTTCAAAATGCTCTGCCAACCTCGATGATATTTCCGGCCGCTGCCCCCTGCATGCCAGGATGCTGTGCACTGCTTTTTGGTGCAGATACCGCTTACGTGCTGAACTTAATCGAGATTGGATATACTCGCGGTCAATCTCGTGGCTGAAAAGATAACCGCCAACTGGTTTTACTGTGGGGTCTTCTTTAAGAACCCCGCTCTTCGTTAATTCATCCAGGGCATTGATGACTGCTTCCTGCCCGACATCAACGATTTTTTCCAATTCATCCGGAGAAAAACGCTGCCCCAGTACTGATGCAGTCTGCAGCACGTTCAAACTAACAGGGCTAAGCAAACCCATTCTTTCTTCCAGCATCCCTTTAATGGCTTCTGGAATTGGTGTTCCGCTCTGATCCTGACTCCCTACTGATCCTGCTAAACGTTTGCCTTCCCGCATCCACTCGATCAGATAGAATGGATTCCCGCCGGTATACTTGTAAATGTTTGAAATATACTCTCGGCTGGTTTTCTTCCCGCTTAGGGTTTGAACAAAATCTGAAGTTTCGTGTTGAGAAAAAGGTTGAAGACCTATCACCGCCAATTTTTGCTGCCTTAACAAACGCAGCAGCGTTTGTTTCAAGATGATATTACTTTCCTCAACCTGTTTGGAAATGATCAGCAGTCCATATCGCTTGAAATAGTTCTGTTTTTCCAGGTACCCAATTAAGGAAAGGCTTGCCTGGTCTATCCATTGGGCATCATCCAATACCATAAGAACCGGTCTTTTTCTTGCTGTATATTCCATCAGCTTCACAAACAAATTAAATACATCCTGAAAAACTGGCAGCCAGTCGTCAGTACCTGTGGCTAAGTTTGTCAGGGCGTCGGTTTGTAAATACTCGTGATAAAAAGAGCTCAGGATTTCCTTTTCTTGTTGAGAAAGCAGGTTCCATTCTTCCTCCTGTATCTCCTTCTCCATTCCTGTAAGCAGGGTGAGAAAAGGAACCCTGGTGGAGAGCGGATGTGCCTGGCAGTAAAACAGCCGCGGTGAATATGTCTGCTGGAAATAGAATTCCCTGATCAACCTGGTCTTTCCGCTGCCGGCTTCACCCTGCAGCAGAACGATCCCTTTACGGTGCATTGCCCAATTCAGTGCTTCCAGTTCATTTTTCCTGCCAAAAAAGGTGACTTCAGCTTCTTCCATTTCCGGCCAGGTTTGTGAAACTTTATGATCTTCAGCCCGTCTGCTAATTTCAGCTTTCGAACGTAATTCCTCGAATTCAGATGGCAAGGATTCATTGTTCTGTTGATACAAACTCTCCAGGGAGTTGATATATTCAACCATTTGTTGGAATTTACCAAGGTCGCGCAGGCAGTTGAGCTTAAGATAATTCATCTCCGTATTTAACCTGTCCGTCTCCAACCCCATTTCAAGCCAGACAAGAGCGCTATCCAGGTCGCCTGCTGAAATATAATGATCAGCAAGTCGATCCACGATCTTTAACCTGGTAAAGGTGTACCAATGATCTTTCAGGTCTTTCCAGTTTTCAAACCCGGGGGAATCATTGTTCTGTATGCCTTGCAAAAAACTTGGCGTACGGCATAATTCCATGGCGTGTTTCAGTTGGAGGACGACATTTTCAGGCAAACTGGATTTGTAATTCATCACCGTATGGTTCATCAGTGGGATGATAATTCGATCAAATTCCCGTTTATCCGAATAGACAATGGATTCATCGAGAATGATTTGATCATCAGCGGTGTGGAACGGATTGGCTTCCCCAAATTCACTACGAATCCTGCTTAACGCTTCACGCAGGGATTTTCGCGCCTTTTCTTCGGAAATATCCGGCCAAAACATCTCACAGATCTCCAACCTTGAAACGGGCTGTGATTGTGCTGCAAGATAATACAGCAGGATTCTGGGCAGTTTGCGGGTGATTGTGACCGGCTTTTCACCAGTTAAAATCACAGGGGGACCTAGAATCAATATCTTTATTTTCCGTGATTCAAGGTCGCTCTGTTCCATCTTTTTTCCCTCAGCAAAGTTCCTGCTGGCGATTCTTCGCTTGCGTCAGGATTTCTTCTGCGGCTTTCCGGTTGCTTTCTCCCGTACTTCCGGTCATTTGGGCTAATTCTAAAATCCGATCATCACTGGACAACGCTTCAACCCTGGTCAATGTACGCTCGCCAATGATTTTCTTACTGACCTTGAAATGCTCGTCGCCAAAAGCCGCTAATTGAGAAAGGTGCGTCACGCACATCACCTGGTGTTTGCGTGCCAGGCGCCACAATTTATCCCCCACGATAAATCCAACCCGTCCGCCAATACCCTGGTCGATTTCGTCAAAGATCAGCGTGGGAACATAATCTGCCTGCGCTAAAACGTTCTTTAATGCCAGCATCAGGCGCGAGGTCTCGCCGCCGGAGGCGATCTTTACCAGCGGTTTCAAACCCTCCCCAGGGTTGGGTGCAATCATGAATTCCACCTGGTCAAGCCCGGTTTCTGAAAAGGCAATCTTCTTTCCCGGTTCAATTTCCAGGCCGTATACCGATTCCGGTTGGCTGAACTCTACGGCAAACTTTGCCCCGGCCAGGCTGAGATCGTTCAACTCGTTTTCCACGGCCTTGCTCATCCGTTCCGCAGCCTCGCGTCTGACTGCTGTCAGCACTTGCCCCGCAGTGCGTGTCTGCTCGACAATCCCTTTTTCCTGCCCTTCCAGTTCCAGGATGCGTTCTCCAGCCGTTTGCACTTTTTCGAGCTGTGCTCGCGCATTCCGTCCGTACTCTATCGCGGCCTCGATTGAACCCCCGTATTTGCGTTTCATTTGGTGAATGAGTTCCAAACGGGTCTCCACCTGTTCCAGCCGCCTGGGATTGAATTCTATGCCGTCCAGGTATCCCCGCAGGTCGCGGTTGAGCTCTCCCAATGCCGCCACCAGATCTTCCATCTGGTTTTGCATTGCGGTTTGTGCCGGGTCGATCTTTGCCAGCCCGGCCACCAGACGGCTGGCCTGCCCGAGCAAATCGATGGCAGACGCGCTTTCCGGCGAACCCTCGTCCAGCATCGCCAGCGCTTCCTGGGCCGAACTGGAAAGTGTTTCAGCGTTCGCCAGTCGGCTGCGCTCCTGTTCCAGTTCTTCCTCCTCGCCTGGCTGCAGCTGGGCTGCCTCGATCTCCTGCGCCTGGAAGTTCAGCAGCTCCGAACGTTTGGCTGACTCCGCTTCCAGCTCCCGCAGGCTTTTCAACTCTTTGCGCAGATCCTGCAGCCTGTGGTACTCAGTTTGGTACAGCATCAGCTCAGTCTCACAGCCGGCATACCGGTCGAGCAGCCCCAGGTGTGAACGCACGTCCAAAAGCGAAAGATGTTCTGACTGGCCGTGAATATCCACCAGGTATTTGCCTAACTCCTTCAATAATCCCACATTAACGCTGCGCCCGTTGACCCTGGCCACATTGCGCCCTTCGGCACGGATTTCGCGCCCCAGGGTCAGGTAGGGTTCGTTTTCATACAGTCCTTCATCTCTAAGAATGGAGGTAATTTCATCGAAATAAGTTTCAGGGATGGGGAATAGGGCTTCCAGCACTGCCCGGTCCGCACCCATGCGCACCATGGATCCGTCCACCTTTCCTCCCACTAAAGCCATGATGGCATCAAGGATGATGGATTTTCCGGCTCCAGTCTCGCCAGTGAAGATGACCAGGCCGCTGCCGAAATGCAATTCAAGTTCCTGGATAATGGCAAAATTTTCGATGCGCAGTTCTTTGAGCATGGCTCAACCTTTTACAAACGAATTCCTTTTAATCGGTAATACACGGTGCTGGTTGCCAGAGCGGCATAGACGGCTGGCCACAGCAAACCCAACAGCATCGCCGGACCCTGGCCGCTCTTGAAGTAGATCACCGAGAGAACAACCTGGTACAGGGGCGTGATGAGCGCACCCATCAGCGTTGCTGCCGCCGCCAGCAGTGTCAGCGTCTTCGAGCGGCGCTTGCGGACAACGAAACGCACCGCCTCGGCTATGATCATTCCAGCCACCGGTGCCACCAGGATCGTAAAAAATCCAAAAACATTCGCGATCCGGCCGCCAACATAGGATAGAACACCGGCCGTAACGACGGCTACCGGATAATCCCACCAACGCGTGGTATCAAAGGTCTTTTGCTGCCCGCGCACGCACTCCTTGCAGCGGTAACCGGTGGGGGTTAATACCGCGCACGACTGGCACATCGGCCGCTCGCAGCGGTTGCAGCGCAGCAGCGTTTCACGCTGCGGGTGGGCGTAACAATACATGGGTTGTGGTTGTGATGAGTCTTCGGTCATTAAATATCACCAATGGATGGATTCTGTTCCATGTAATTGCGCAGATTGCGGTAGAAATATCCAGGATCCTGGAATACAACGAACTTTACAGTAAAGTCACTGGCTGTCACAATTACATAATCACCGTTATGCAGCAGGGCGGGCGGGTGACCGTCTACGCTGACCACTGCCTCATGATCGCTGGTTGTACTGATCTTCACACTGGCACCTTCCGGCAGGATCACTGCCCTGTCGAAGGACAGATGCGGAGCAACCGGTGTGATGAGGATGTTGCGCATCTCCGGCGGCAGGATCGGCCCTCCGACTGCCAGTGCATAAGCGGTCGAACCCGTAGGGGTCGAAGCGATCAGTCCATCCGCCACGTAGCCCGCCAGCGCGTATCCATCCACTTCGGCATGGATGCGGATGGGACGGACCACCTGTCCGCGGGCAATCACCACTTCGTTGATCACCTGTTCGGTACTGAGCAGCTTTCCCTTATGCCAGTGTTCGGCCTTGAGCATCATGCGGTTCTCGATCTTGAAATCGCCGCTGATCAGGCGCGGCAGACTCTGCTGCCAATCGGTACGCGTGAGCTGCATCAGGAATCCAAACTTACCCAGGTTGATTCCCAGGATCGGCAGCCCGTGAGGTGCCGCCAGGTGGCCGGCGCGCAGCATGGTGCCGTCTCCGCCAAGCGCAATGAGCAGGTCAAATTTACCCTCGGAGATCTCCTGCTGCAGGAGCGGATCATCCGTGGTGGAAACCCTGCTGGCGACGCCGCGCTCGTTCAGCCAGGTCTGGATGATCTCTCCCTCTTTTAAAGTATCAGGAGAACCAGGCTTCGTGACCACTGCGATGCGTTGGATGGAACCTAATAATTCATGCATTACCTTTTATTATAACGATAATAAGAATTTTCAAGAGTGAAGAAGTTGCTGTCTGCCAAAATAAAAAATGCACGGCCGCTTCCGCGGTCGCGCATTTTCAACTTTTCAGGGAATGATTACCGAAGAATCAAACCCAGGTAGTACGGCCAGATGACCAGCCCTAACAGCGCCTTCCACCAGATGAGCTGGGCAAAGGCAATGGTGAAGAGCCAGCCCGCGAACCAGAACCCGCCCACCAGGCTGCCGCCGTTGTGATGATGTACATGCTTGCATTGAGTTTCTGTTTCCATTTTTAACTCCTCCATCAATCTTTATATTACATATACGTTATTTTGATGTCGGAGTTGTACCTGTTTGACAGATTACCAGATTCCCGGGATGAGCCGGTATTTCACATTTTGCGTGTATTCGGTATACCCCGGCAGATCTCGGACCAGCATTTTTTCCTCGTCAAGGATCCGGGCAACATAAAGCGGAACGCACAGCACTGCCGGGATCAGCGCCCAGAGCGACCCCAGTGCAATGGGAATCACCAGGAACATCAGCATCATGGACGTGTACATCGGGTGGCGGATGACGGCATAAGGACCGCTGCTGATCACTTTCTGCCCCTGTTCCACCTCGATCACCCTGGATGCATAACTGTTCTCGCGGATGACCAGGAAATAGAGGTAATAAGCCGCGGCAGCCAAAAGATCGGCAGCAACAACAATGCCTGTTGGGATCTTCGACCAGCCCCAGCGCCGGTCGAATCCGGGCAGGAGAAACTCAGCCATTAAGATGATCGCAAACAGGGATATGATCCATCGCTGGCTTTTAGCCCTTTCGGTCATTTTCAGCCTTCTCGCCAGCATTTGGGGGTTTCTTTTCAATAAATAGTACGCCAGCGGCAGCATCAGCATGACCAGGATTCCCAGCAGCACCCATGCCTGCCAGTAATCGAACGTTCCCGCAGGGAGGAAAAGTAGCGCCATAATGCTGCCAATCCCCGGGATGAGCCGCAGAAGCACACCAGAGATTAATCGTCCTTTTGGGGGTTGAGAATCGCTCATTTCTCCTCCAATCCCTTGATTCTCTGGGAGTACCGGTTTCGAATGCATCGATTGTGAACCATCGAGAATGCAGCTGGCTGGTTTTACAGTTTTCGTTTCCACCATAACCCGGTGCATTCGGGCAGGATGGTTTTCTCGCCCACCTCAATTTTGCTTTTCATCTCCTCGCCGAAGAAGAAACCCGCCAGTTCGTTCCCTTCATCAACGGAATCAAACTGGTAATCCGTGCGTATCCAGGCAGTGGAAAATCCCTGTTCAGCGAGGTAGGCGTAATACTCTTTCAGATGATCGGGAGGAGTGGGGGTTGTAAACCCTGTGCCCAGCGTCTCAAGCAGGATCATCACTCCGCCTGGCTTCAGGATGCGTTCCATCTCTGCCAGGGCCTTGGCGACTTCACCCTGCCAGTCCTGCCCGCCCCAGTCTACAAGATAACAGATGCTCCATCCCGACAGGGCGATATCTGCACAATGATCGGGGACGGGGATGATGCGGTTGTCGCTGACTTCGAGTTGCCAGTTGATCAAACCGGCAGCTTCCAGCTTGCGCTCAGCCACCGCCAGCATGTGCTCTGAAGCATCGAATGCGCGCATGGATTTGACCAGCGGTGCCAGCAGGCAGGTCAGCCGCCCGGTCCCCGCGCCCAGTTCCACCACATCCTTCTCTTTCAGGGGTGTAATATCCTGGATCGACTTGAGGATGTGATGCTGATAATCCTCGCGCACTACCAGGCGTTCGTATTGCTCCGCCTGCTGCTGATAGATATCTTTATGCGTTTGCTTTTCTAATCTTTCAGTCATAATAAAAATCTACAAAGTTACATTTTAAATATGTAAGTCTTTTCTAGAAAACAATCAACCACTGCGATTTATTCTCTCTTGTCTAGTCCCTCTGTTCCTTTTTATATTCTTCTTTATCCTCATGAACAGAATACCGTTGACTATTATTTGCGTAAGTTACCCAGGAAATTTGGTATGTTTCAGCCTCATTTCCCCATTGATCCCATCCTGGTCGTTGACCACGCGCGAATAATTCCAGATACGGACCTGGGCTGCACTCTTCGATAATTTCATAAAGCTCATCAGGTTTTCTCGAATGCTCACGTTTTTGAGTTTTAAGAATATTGACCTGGGTTCGTCCTCTATCCAAAGTGCGTAATTTTCCTCTGGTACCAAAAAGGACCAACTCTGTTGTATTTCTAAAATAAAACCCTACACCTCTTCCATCCGGTTCGCCGTCTTTTCGAACTTTGTGCCAAACAATATTGGTTTTGTATTGAAATCCCCATGCTTCCATGACTTCCAGACCTTCTTTTAGCAAGGCATTAGGAACCCAAAGGTATAAATGGCTTTGATCAGCAACCACAAGACCTACTGGAATGTCTTTGATCTCTTGAAGTGTTAAAGTTGAATATCGATTAAGCCTTTTATGTTCAGGAGCTACTTTACCAGTACGGTTTTGAAATTGCCAGGGGGGGTCAGCCAGAATCGTACCATATCCAATCTTTTGAATATGATCCACAAAGTCTTGCGCAGGAGTCAATACACTTGTTTGGGCAATTTCAGCAATTTTCTTCATAAAGCTCTTTCTTAATTCCAAAAACTAGAAGTGGACAACCCCCGCCGCCACCACCCTCAATTTTTCTTAGCAATTTTGACATATGTGTTGTTGATTGACCATAAGAAGAACCTCGGCCAAGTTTTTCAAAAATTTCCTGCAAATCGTCGCAGCGTGTAATGATTACTCCCACACTTATTGCACGTAAATCAAATAGCAATCGAAAGTTGTTTAGATCCCGATCAAAAAAAGGATCCTTGTTGTTCCATTCGATTTCTAATGCCACGTGATTCTTGTAGCAATCAACTTTGTGAGTAGGCGATTGCATTATTACATCATCAACTTTCATAGAAGTTTCAAATTCTTTTTCACACCATCCATAGGAATATAAATAGTGATCAATCGCTTCAGAGACTAATGATTTCCTTCCACCACCAACACTAATCCAACTTTTACAGAATTTAAATTGTGTTAGCAATTCGATGATTTCTTTCCATTCAGTCTCAAAATCATTCTCGAGTATTGCACAGGCATGCTTCCACTCATGTACTTCATATTTCTCTCGTATTGATGCAGGCAGCAATTCGATACTCATATCGCTTATTCTCCAGCCCTAGTTCTTGTTATTGATTATTCTTTCATCCCCGGGAACTTTTCGGAAAATTTTTGCAGCGCGTCCTGCAAATGCTGCTCGCGCAGGCTCAGCGTCAGGTCGGCACGCGTGCGTTCGATGATCCCGCGCACCAGGTCGGTCTGCCGCCTCAATCCGTCGGTGATGGCATCCGGGTAATCGAGGGTCACCAGGAAGTTGTAGATCTCGTCCATCGCAGCCAGAAGACGCTCGGCTTCCTCCGAATATCCCTGGCGCAGGATATCCAGGCAGCGGCGGCGCAGCTCTCCGATGGATTCTGCCAGCCCGCGGACGTAGGTGGCATACTCGATCCCCAGTTCTTCAGGCCGCGGCAGGCGCTTGTTTTCGATCAGCGCACAGGTCAGTTCGGCTTCTGCAAACTCTTTAATCGCATCTTGCGTATAGCCTGCAAAATAGAGATCCGGGTATGCCGCCAGGTCGCGCTGCATGTTCAGCACCAGCGCATGTGCATCCAGCAGCAGTCCCGTTGCTTCCATGCTCTCCCCCCGGTGAATCGCCCGGATGGCGTGTGCCGAAAGGCGTGTCAACTGCCTCGCCTGCACCAGCGCCTGGTCGCGCATCTGCGTGCGTTCATCAAAAATCTTCCGCGTATTTTCAACGATTTCATTAAACTCTAGCATTTTTCATTAATCCGTATTCGGGGGTTCAGGCGGGTGCACCTGTCGAAAGAGATCATCCGCCAGCCCGGAATTGCCGGGCAAGTTGATCTCGCCAAACGAAGCTTCATATCGCGCAATGTTTTCAGCCAGTGCGCGCAGTAACAGCTTGGCTCCCACCGGTGAAAGCAGGATGCGCGCCAGCACCGGTATCCGCTTTTGCCCCGGCAGAAAGCGGCAGAAATCAACCGCCAGCTCCGAGGGCGTATGGCTGATACGAGCCAGGTTGCTGTAAACCGGCTCTAAATCTTCCGGTAGTTCCATGGCTGGCATGCCAGGAGCCGGATTTTTGGTTTCTTCACTCATCAGGTTCCCCTAGAAGGGTATTTCTTCCGATGGAGGAGTCTCCCCTTCCTCTTCCATTCCACCTTCCGCGCCGCCTTCTGTCTTGGCGGAAAGGAATTTCACGGTTTGGGCGGTCACTTCATAGGTTGCCCGCGGTGTTCCGTCCTGCCCAACCCAGGTTCGCGGTCCGCCTGATTTTGGATCCACGGTGAGGCGGCCTTCGATCAATACCAGTTTGCCTTTTTGAAGGTAATTGTTGCAGGTTTCAGCAAGCTTTCCCCACGCCGTGATCTTGAACCATACGGTTTCCTTGACAAGCTTCCCGGATTGATCCGTGTACTGGCGATCGGTTGCCACCGAAAAGCTGGTCACAGCCTGACCGGTGGGGGTATAGCGCATCTCGGGATCCCTTCCAAGCCTGCCAACAAGTATCAATTTTTGAAACATGGTTTCCTCCTCAAAGGGACATACAATGAATGGCGGAAATAGATGAATTAATTGTACACGAAAAGGGATTTTAATGCCCAACGCTGCCAGTCGCTCTGCGGCTGCCCTGAGAAATCAAAAAAAGTTTGATGTTATAATCCTGAATAAGATGACTCCTAAACGAAAACCAATTTTTCCTGCGATACTTTTAGCTCTTGCTGTGGCAGCCTTGCTCATCGCATCGGGCATCTTTTCGACCACCGCCAGTGCACAAATCTTGTATTACACACCAACAGCGGATTCCAGCGGTGCAATCTATTATGTCGTCAAGCAGGGCGACACATGCGACAGCATTGCACTCGTGAACAACGTTGACGTGGAAACGCTGCGTACGCTCAACGGACTTGATTTCGACAAATGCCGTTTTTTGCAGCTGGGTCAGAAGCTGCTCCTCGGAACGGTTCCCACTCCACAGGTCACTGCCGGGCCGTCCCCTACGCCCACTTCCATCCTGCCCACGCCTGAGCCCGTTCAAGGCTATGGATCGATCTGCATCTACCTCTATGACGACGCAAACGGCAACGCCATGGCCGAAGAAGAGGAGATCACCAACACTGGTATCGGCGGCGGCGAGATCAGCATCACCCAGATGGAAGGGAAATATTCCAACACCGGCACAACCCTCAGCGATGGGAATTCGGTGTGTTTCGAAGACATCCCTGAAGGTGAATACTCGATCAGCATCGCCATCCCCGATGGCTACAACGCCACATCTGCCCAGAATGTTTCGGTAGCCCTGAAAGCAGGCGATACCTCGCATATCAACTTCAGCGCCCAGGCCAGCGGCCACATGATCAATGTGCAGCAGGACGATGAGGGCGGTTCGGTATTCCTCGCAGTCATTGGCGGCATTATCCTTCTGGTCGGTGTCGGTGTGGGAATCTACGCCCGCTACATCATTAAATCAAGGTAAACAACCATAATCTACAAAACAACAGGGATACGTCCATTCGACGTATCCCTGCTTTTTTTATCATAGATTGACTGGATCAACCTCCGAAGCGTTCCTCTTTCCACACATCCGCGTGGTTATGGTAGCCTGCCTGCTCCCAGAATCCCGGCTGATCCTCCGCAAGGAACTCCAGTCCGCGCAGCCACTTGGCACCCTTCCAAAAATACGGGGTAAAGCGGTCCTTCTTCTGCGGGATGGCACCTACCACACCGCGCAGCGGGTAACCATGATCGGGTGTAATTGGCTGCCCGTCGAAGTGGGTGGCCATCAGGAAGTTCTCAGCCAGGACGATCTCAAGCGGCAGGTTGGCGGTAAACCCGTACTCAGCATGCTGCACAACATAATTTGCACCTGGTTTGAGCTTTACCAGCCCCAGGTCGAGAAGGGTCCGCACGGATACACCTTCCCATACGGTATCGAATTTGCTCCAGCGGGTCACGCAGTGGATATCCATCTTTAGCGTTGTGCGCGGCAGCTTTTGGAACTCCTCCCAGGTTAGCCGCAGCGGAGTCTCGACCTCACCCCAAACCTTGAAATCCCATGCCGCCGGATCGAATTCAGGCACAGGACCATAATGAAGGACTGGAAATTTTTGCGTGAGAGCCTGCCCGGGCGGCAAGCGTCCTTCGCTCTTTACGCGTTCCTCATCAGCCTTTCGCATTGAAAAACTATCCATACGATTCACCTCGACGTGATTATATCCAGAAATGTCCGCGAGTGCGGTATGCAAATGCTATAGTTTGGATAAAAATTGACTCATTCCCTTACTTTGGATTACAATTGTTTCATTGAGGATGCATTGATGCTGATCTATTCGCAAATACCTGAGCCAATGGAAAAACGACTTCTTAAGCTTCACCGTGAGGCGGCTGAACTTGTGGGGGAGATTTCCATTGACAGCGTTCTGGAAAAGACCGTAACCATTGCCCTCGAACTTGCCGGAGCCAGTTATGCGGCCGTCGGTTTGCTCGATGATGAAGGAAAACTCGAGAAGTTTATCCCGGCAGGCATGCCCAAGGTTGAACTAGATCAGATCCCTCATTTGCCTCAAGGATTGGGGCTGATCCGCGAGATGATGCACACCAATTCCTCCATCCGCATCACGAATATCCAAAAAGACTCCCGTCACGGCGGATTTCCTCCGTTTCACCCCCAGATGAATTCCTTTCTTGGCGTTCCCATCTTCCAGGGAAAGCGCCAGATCGGACAGCTTTATCTGACCAACAAGAACCGGGCACCCGAATTTTCGATAGAGGACCAGCGCATCGTAGAACTCCTTGCCGCTTATGCCGGCGTGGCGATCGTCAATGCACGTCTCTTTCGCGATTACGTGATGCGCGACCGCATCCTTACCCGCCAGAACGAAAACCTTTCACTGCTCAACCAGATGTCCTCAACGCTGGCTACCAGCACCGAGATCGAAGAAGTGCTGGACCAGGGTCTGACGCAATTGATGGATTACCTGCGGCTCGAAGTAGGAGAGATTTTCATAAAGTTCGAAGACAGCAAACAGCTTACCCGCTTCATTCATCAGGGAGAAGCCGTTGACAGTTTTTGGAAGCGATCACAGTTCGCGGTGGGCGAAAGTACCGTTGGCAGGGCTGCTGCAAGCGGCTCACCAATCGTCCTCAATCTTACCGAAAACGAATATGCTGATCTAAACCCTGAAACCAAACGAAAGGGGCTGCACCAGCTTGCAGCGATTCCCATGGTCGGCCGCCGCGGAGTGGTGGGGGTGCTGTGCGTCGCCACGTGTCACCCGCAACCGCTCGAAGAACCTGACGTGCAATTCGCGCAGGCTATCGCCGCCTGGATGGCCACCGCCGTTGAGAACATCCGCCTTAACATCTCCGGCCGCCGTCTCGCCATCCTGGAGGAGCGCGACCGCATCGGCATGGATCTGCACGACGGTATCATCCAGTCCATCTTTGCCGTTGGTCTCACCCTTGAACACGCACGCCTGCTGCTCAAAGAAGACCCCGCCCAATCCACCAGCCGCATCGAACAGGCCATTTCTGACCTCAACAGCACCATCCGCGATATCCGCGCCTATATTCTCGACTTACGCCCGCGCCAGTTGAAAGACGAGAACCTGATGCAGGGCATCAACCGCCTGGTTCAGGAATTTCACGCCAACACCCTCCTCGATGTCAATCTCTCCGGCCCCAAGGACGGCGTGGAACACCTGCCCGAACCCCAGGCCGTAGCCCTCTTCCACATATGCCAGGAAGCCCTTGCCAATATCGCCAAGCACGCCAAGGCGCACCACGTGGACGTGACCGTCTGGACCACCGCCGAACGTGTGCTCCTGGAAGTACACGATGACGGCCGCGGGTTCGACATGGAGAAGGTGAAACTCACCATCGGCCACGGCCTTTCCAACATGGAGACGCGCGCAGTCAACGCCGGCGGCGAGGTGGATATCACCTCAGACACCCAAAATGGCACAACCATCCTGGCCTGGGTTCCCTTCCCCGAGCCGGAATTTCCTTCTGCCGATAAAATGTTCGGCTAAGTTGCAAACCTTCCCTGTTTGGACTAAAATCGCCGTATGAGTTGGAACCTGCTGGGACACACCTGGGCTGAAAAGTTGCTGCAAAAACACATCGCCAATGACGATGTCCGCCATGCATATCTTTTTACCGGCGCGCCAGGTATCGGACGCCGCAGCCTGGCACTGGCATTTGCCCAGGCCGTCAATTGCACCCAGCCGCCCGCCCCCGGCGAATACTGCAGCACCTGCCGCGTCTGCAATCAGACCGGCAAGATGCAGCACCCAGACTTGAGTATTGTGACTCCCGAGGAAGAAGGCGGCATGATCAAGGTCAGCCAGGTTCGAAACCTCCAGCACAGCCTGGCTCTCACCCCCTACGAAGCTCGTTACCGCATCGCGCTGCTGCTCAATTTTCAATGTGCCAACGCCAATGCACAGAATGCACTCTTGAAAACGCTGGAAGAAGCTCCCCGGCAGGTGATCCTGCTGTTGACCGCCGACTCTGCTGATGCCCTGCTGCCCACCATCGCATCACGCTGCGAGATCCTCCGTTTGCGCCCCGTTCCCGTTGAATTGTTGGAGAAGGAACTGCAATCCCGGTGGCAACTCCCCGCAGAAAGCGCGCGCCTTTACGCTCACATCTCCAACGGGCGCACCGGCCTGGCGCTGCAAATGGCCGGCGATCCCGAGATTATGGAAAAACGGAGGTTGTGGGCTGATGAATTCTTCCGCTTGCTGCCCCTCAACCGCCGTGAACGGTTTGCTGCCGTAGAAGCGCTAACCCGTTCGCGCGATACCCTGCGCTTGACCCTGCAGGTCTGGCTGTCGCTTGCCCGTGACCTGCTGCTGACCTCGCACGGCATGCACGACAAGCTGACCAACGTCGATTACCATTCCGATATCGCCGGTCTCGAACGTTCTCTGACACCCAACCAGTGCCTGGATATCGTAAACGAGATCGTCACCACTCTCGACGATCTCGAATCGAATGCCAACCTGAAACTGTTGTTAGACAACCTTTTACTCGAAATCCCCCGAATCTGACCTCTTTTATTGCAGCGTGCTGCGTAAATTTCTCTCAAGATCCTGGAACTCCGGTGTATACCTGAGTTCCTCCTTTCGCGGTCGCACCAAACCCACTGTTACATCTCGGACGATGCTGCCCGGCCTCCGGGAGAAAACCAACACCCGGTCTGAAAGCAGCAGCGCTTCCGAGATGGAATGCGTCACCATGATCACCGCGGTGCGCTGCGCCTGCCAGATGTGCAGCAGCTCGCCGCCCATTTTATCGCGCGTTAGCGCATCGAGGGACCCGAAAGGCTCATCCAGAAGCAGCAGGTCGGGTTTTTGGATGAAGGCGCGTGCGATTGCCACGCGCTGCGCCATTCCTCCTGAGAGCTGCGAGGGCCAGCTCTCACTGAATCCTTCCAATCCAATCATGGAAATCATTTCATTGACCCGTTGATCTATCTCTGCTTCTTCGATTCCCATGATCTCAAGCGGCAGGGCAATATTCTGCCGCACCGTGCGCCAGGGCATCAGGTTCGCCTGCTGAAAGACCAGTCCCACCTGGGGAGGTTCACCGCTGCCGCCATATAAAATCCTTCCAATCGAAGGTTTCAGCAATCCGGCGATCAGGCGCAGCAGGGTGCTCTTGCCGCTGCCCGACGGACCCAGCACGCACAGGAATTCCTGCTCCTTCATCGAAAATGTAATATCCTGCAGGACGTCCAGATCTCCCTTCCCGTTGCGGAAGGACATGCACAGATCCTCTACCTTCAAAAACGGTTCAGCCATTGATCATCCTATGGAATGAACCGGTTGTCGAACGCTTTCGCAAGGTCCTGCTCTTCGGTCAGCAGCCCCATCTGCAGCATGATACGCTGCATATTCTCCCACGCCTGCGGATTGGAATACCCCATACGGTCCGCCTGCCAGTGTTGGATGGAGTTCAGCATCACCTGCATCTGTACTTCCTGATCTGAGTCCGCCAGGTTGTCAACGTACTTCTTGCTGATCTCGAAGGATTCTTCAGGATGATCGGTCACATACTGCAGGGACTTCAGGGTGGCATCAACAATTGCCTGCACAAGTTCGGGGTTTTCAGCCAGTGTCTTTTCGTTGGTAATGATCCCATTTCCCACCAGGTCTACCGCGTCGGAGACCTTGAATAGCACGATATCCTGTCCCATCTTCTTCAACTGCACAGGTTCGTTGGCTGAATATATGGCAACGGCATCGTCTTTATCAGCCATCAGCATCTCCACCTGGTTATATCCGATCGAATCCAGTACCACGTCCTTTTCCGAAAGCCCGACTGAATCCAAAAGGGCAATCAATCCGATATAGTTCGCTCCGTAAGTCCCGGGCAGTCCGATCTTCTTGCCCTTCAGATCTGACACGCTCTTGATCCCTGATGAAGTTTTGGCGGCTACTCCCACCGGGTATTCCTGATACCAGGCCATGACATACACGATGGGCATTTGCTGCGACCTTGCCAGCAGTACCTGCTCGCCGGAAACCACTGCAAACTGCAGGTTGTTGTTGGCTACCAGCACCGCGTTGTCGTTTTCCATGCTGTAATCGATGCTCAGATCGATGCCCGCCTCGCGGTAATACCCCTTCTCGATTCCTACGTAGAGCGGAGCGAACTGGATGTTCGGAATATAACCTACCGGCAGTGTGACAGGCACGAGCTCTGTTCCGGCTGATGTAGGACCTTCGGTAGCCGCACTTTCAGTATCAGTTGGAACTGCGGGGTCTGCTGTCACGGCCGGTGTTTTGGCCTTCGTGCAGGCACTGAGAACAAGGGTAAGGATCAGGACAATGAGTAGAATTCGTGTTTTCATAGTTCAACTCCAAAGATGTAATTTCAGTCCCTGTGGACCGTTTTCCAGCGTGTGGTGCGGCGTTCGGCAAACATGGCCAGCCCGTAAAGACAGATGGCCATCAGGATCAGGGTGAAAATGGAAACAAATACCAGCGGAGTATCGTATTGCCCGCGCCCGACGTTGATCAGGAACCCCAGCCCCTGGTCGGAACCCACGAACTCGCCCACCACCGCGCCGATCACTGAAAGCGTCGCGCCGATGCGCAGGCCGCCGAAAAGCACCGGCAGCGCGGAGGGAATTTCAAGATAGCGCAGTTTTTGCAGCCGCGTGGCGCGCATCGAGCGCATCAGGTCGCCCAGGTTCTCCGGCACCGCCCGGAATCCGATCATCGTGTTCACCAGGATCGGGAAGAAAACCGTCATGGCGCACACGAGGATCTTTGAAAAAGCCTCCGGCCCGAACCAGATCACCAGCAGCGGCGCGATCGCCACCGTGGGGATCGCCTGGCTGGCCACAAGGTAGGGGGAAAACATCTTTTCCAGCAGGGGAGATTTGGCCAGCGCATAGCCGATCATGGTGGCCAGAACGCTGCCGAGTGCCAGCCCGAGCAGTACCTCGTACAGGGTGACCCATGCATGTTGTAGGAGCATGCCGTTCGCAATCATCGTCACCAGCTTTTTCCACACAGCCTGGGGGGTTGGCAGCAGGAAAGCAGGCAGATTTCCCCAATTGACGATCCGATCCCACAGGACGACGAAAAGTACCAGCGATACCGCCATCAGCCATCCGTTGCGGCGCGCAAGGTACTCCAGTGCGGGTTTGCCCGAGGTTTGAATATTGGTAACTGGTTGTTCCTGGTGATTGTAGTTTGCCAAAGAAAAAGCCTCGAAATTCAATCTTTCGGGGCTCGCGGGTACATGCGTATCGTTGACGCTGCATATACATGCTCTTCTTTTATCCGGACTTTACCGTCGACCCCGGAATTTCGCCGGATCATGCGCGTGTTCTGCGCTCGTGGGTTATCACCACCGATCGGGAATTGAGACCTGCGTCTCGCACCCTGCCCCGAAGAGGACTATTTGATTGAGATTATTTTATACCGTAGAAAAATGGTTGTCAAGCGTATTTCTACGCTGATGTTGGGGCACGGCGCGCCGTGCCCCCTTTTTTATTCCCCCCATTTTCGCGTTTTTCGTCCTTTTCGCATTTTTCGCTTTATTCTTTTTTTATTTTCCTCATTCCCCCACACTAATTCTGCTGCATAATGTAAATATTGATTACCTGGCAAAATACGTGAGGTCGAAATGGACGATAGAATCCGCTGGCTTTTGGAAGGCGATCCCTGGGTGGAATACGGAACCAGGATTTCCCTGCTCGGACAAAACTTACAGGACCCAGAGGTCGTTCAGGCACGCCGGCGCATGCTTGAACACCCGTTCACCCAGAACCTCATCGCTGAACTGCAAAACTGGCCCGGAACGGTGCTCAACAGTCACAAAAGCCCCAGTCAGTCTTTTCACAAATTGTCCTTCCTCGCTGAAATCGGACTCGACCAGCACGACCCCGGGATGCAAACAATCATCCAGCGCATCTTCGAACATCAGGACCCCGATGGGCCGTTTCAGCTGGTATCCAACATACCGGTTCATTTCGGCGGCAGCGGACAGGATATCAGTGCCTGGGCGCTCTGCGATGCGCCGGTCACTCTCTATGCGCTGGTCAGGTTCGGGCTGGGGAACCATTCGCGGGTGCAGAAAGGGATTGAATACCTGACAAAATTGGTCCGCCAGAACGGCTGGCCGTGTGCGGTTTCAAAAGAACTGGGAAATTTCAGAGGCCCGGGGAGGAAGGATGACCCCTGTCCTTACGCCACCCTGGTCATGCTCAAACTGCTGGCCAGCCTGCCCGATTACCGCGACAGTCTGCCTGCCCGCCAGGGCGCAGAATCACTGCTCAATTTATGGCAGACCCGCTCCGGGCAGCACCCCTACCTGTTCTACATGGGCACTGATTTCTGCAAGCTGAAATACCCCCTCGTCTGGCATGACATCCTGCATGTGACCTCTGCCCTGGCTCGATTCCCCTGGCTGAAGAGTGATCCGCGTCTGGAAGAGATGCGCGGTATCATCCGCGCCAAAGCTGACGCTGACGGACGGTACACACCGGAATCCGTCTGGATGATTTGGAAAGAAATGGAGTTCGGACAAAAGAAAACGCCGTCACGTGCGCTCACCCTGCAAGTAATGAAAGCATTGGAGGCGATATGAAACCCGACACCTTCTGCGGTCAAGTGGCGGTCATAACCGGCGCATCCGCTGGAATCGGCAGAGCCCTTGCGCTGCAGCTTGCCAGGCAAGGCGCGAAAGTGGTCATTGCCGCCCGCCGCGCTGAACGCCTGGAAAGCCTGGCTGAAGAATGCCGTGCACTGGGTGCGGAAGTATTGGTTGCTCCTACCGACGTGACCGATGAGATGCAGTGCAAGACAATGGTGGAAAAAACAATCGCTGCGTTCGGCCGCCTGGACTTGCTGATCAACAATGCCGGGCTGGCGGTCACGGCATTATTCGATGATTATCACGATCTGGAATTGTTCCGCTACAACGTGGAGGTCAATTTTTACGGAGCGGTGAACTGCACTTATCATGCACTGCCGTACCTCAAACAATCCAAAGGGCGTATTGTTACTGTCTCCAGTCTGGGAGGAAAATCACCGCTGCCCGGCAACACCTCCTACTGCTCCAGCAAATTTGCCTTGCACGGCTTCTTCGATTCACTGCGCATGGAGCTGAAACACTGCGGAGTGAGCGTCACCATGATTTGCCCGTGGTGGGTGATGACGGAATTTCACGAAGCCATGCTGAACAAGGATGGTGTGCCCCGCGGCGTCCGCGGACGTGCCATCTACACCAAACGAACCATGACCGCTGACCGCTGCGCGGAGATCACCCTGCACGCGGCAGCCAAACGCCGGCGTGAGGTACTGATGGGTCCAGGCCTGCTGATACCTGGCTGCGCCTGCTGTCGCCTGGTTTTGTGGATTGGTTCATTCTGAAATATTTTATGAGGGATATCGTCCGCCGCGTCGGAACGAAATAACCTCCCTTGGGGTGGTTGGGGCACGGCGTGCCGTGCCCCCTCATTTCTAAAGCCTAAATCCCTCGCCAATATGATTAAACATATTCTCCAGGGAATCCCCCGGATTCCCCACCGCCCCACCAATATCAGAGATGCTGCAGGCCGTAGTCACCGCCAAGAGATCATGGTCAACACGAACAAAAACAGGGGCCATCGCGTGTGCTCACCCTGAAGATGATGAAGACACCGGCCGCCAGGTGATCACGGCTGCGGGCAGGGCCAGCCGGCATCCACCCCCGTCTCGCTGACATCCTGCCGGCCGTCTCTGCAGTAGTTGCCTACATAATGAATGGTTTTTGGGTAATGCTCTCGGATCACGTGCTCGTACCATGAAATCTGGCCTCCGACCTCTCCCGCGTGTAAGCAACTCCCTGCTGAAGACGTATTATTGCAGTCGATCCAATCCGGATCCCATTCACAATAATCGATCGAAGGGAACCAGGTACGAGGATCGCCGCCTGTGCCGCAGGCCGGCCAGGTGGCAGGCTTCCAGTTTTCCCAATCAGGAGCGCTGCCCTCATAAATATCTTCCACCTGGTTGGTGTGGTAGAGCGACCAGTCGAGGTTGTGATACCACTCGTGAATCAGCGGCTCGTATATGGATCTTCCACCAATCACGATGCTGTTGCACGCCTCGCTGTATTGGATACTGGCAAAACCTGCACCGTGAATGCTCATTTCACCATAAGATCCGCCGCAGGCATACGCGAGGTTCACCTTCTTTTCGCGGTCATAAACCCCCGTCACAACATAAATGAAATCGGTGTCCACCCCCGCCATTGGATTCAACAACTCATCATCCACTTCAAATGGACCAACCACAAAATCCGGAGCCACGAACCCTGTGAAATCGACAGGCATTTCAGTGAAGGTCATTTCCAGTTTCAACATCCCATCGCTCCACTCAAACACCTTCTCTGAGATCAATTTCATATCCTCAATGATTTTCTCAACCTCTTCGGGTGTGAGGGTGATATCCACACAGGTTCGATAGGCATACCCCGCATATTGCGGATCATTGATCCTTTCGGGGGGAATTCCCGTCATGGGAGCCGGCGGATCAAAATCATCCCAATCACACGCGCAATCGCTGCAGACTTCGCCGTAACACACGTTTCCGCTGGCGAAATCGTTGCCCGCCAGGCAGGTGCGTACCGGGTTGAGGATGAATACCTGGAATTTCGCCTTCGAGGGAAAATATGCAAGAGTTGAATCATCCGCAGTTGGAGTGCTGGTTGCCGTGGAGGCGGGCGTGATCAGGGGGACAGGTGTCGTCGGGCGTGAGCCATTGCATCCTGCTAGAATGGTGAACAAAAAAATGGATAACGCGGTCCGCATTCTCATGGTCACCCAATTCAGGCATGACCTGCATCCTGCAGGCCCGCCTATAATCCAAAATGAAAACTGTCTCCAATATTCCTGAACATTTCCTCCAGCACATCCCCCAGGTTGCCTACGGAATTGAAAATGGAAGGAAGGCTGCAGGTAACCGAGGTAAGCAACCCAGCCATGACCAGAAGGAGCGTTGTAATCCGCCGATTGATCGAACGCATGGGTCGATTCATGGATTACCTCTCTATCTCCATTATAGGTAATTAGTGCAGGGTTAAGCACACTTTTTCTGCGTCGGGGTAAACCCTGTCGATCTCCTTCTGGATCTCGATGGTCTTTGCCAGCGCGGTGGCGATCTGGATATAGCGCACGGGGTCATCCATGCGCCTTCCCTTGCGGTCTTTCAGGTACTTCATCAATACCTGATAGCCGCCAATCTGGTAATTCCATACCTCGGGGGTGATGCCTTCGAAATATTTATCTGCATTGATCACCACCCGCCCCCGGTCTGCGTCATACACGGCTTTTTCAATCTGGTCGCTGCCGCTGCCCTGGTAGCGCGCCAGCGGCGGATCGAGTTCGGCGCTCTTCAACAGGTGCAGACCCACCAGGCGCTCGCCCAGCGCCGACATCTGCGCGAACACTTCAGCGCTCCCGGTGAACGGCACGCGCGGGAAGTCGATGCGCAGCGCCTCGGCGTACTTTTCGCGGTAGAGGTTGCTGTAAAACACCCCGTAGATGTAGTAGAGGATCTCTTCCGGCGCGGGTTTGCGCCCGTAGGTGGCAGCCAGGCGGGAGATGATCTGCTGGTCCAAGTTGGGTATTCTTTCTAAATAATCAATCTCAATTTGCCCTACACGCGGCATGTCGCGATAGAGATATAAAGGAAACAAGTAATTGATATCATAAGCACTTACTGTTTTATGACCAATAATGGTTTTAGTGATAAATGCTCCTGGTTGTTCTTTAGACTGTTTAGGACAGATCAATCCTAAGTTCTCACCCTCAAGCATGTGGCGCATGAATTCTGGTCTTCCCCAATCAATCATATCCTGCGAATAATAAATCTCTCTTACATCAAACGGTCGATATAGAATTTTCTCAAAATACCGATCCCATTCCTCATCTGCAGCCAATTTCTTTCGTGCGGTTCCTAATTTCCATCCTCTAGTATCTTTTAACTTAAAACTCTTTGCAATTATCTCATCACTAAGAGAAGGATTTCTGAATGGCATGATTCTCGTTTTCAATTCTTCTTTGCTAAAGCCAATCACAAAATCATCTCTCGCAGTTACAATACCTGTTACATTTTTGGGGAAAATGGTATGGATCTGCGGCCATTCCTGATACTTGCTTATTTCACCCATTTGATTTTTGGTAAAGAAGTACCAGGGTGATACAGGGGTGATTTCATTGCTTTCAATGTCCTTTAGTTCATGCGTCTCCAGCCACCGATATTTTTCCTCGCGTGTTCCGAAGAGATCGCCCCCGCTCACCGCGCAGCCGCTCTTGCCCTTTTGCTTCACCAGCAGCACCACCGCCACCCCGGGGCGGATGTCGAACACGTTTTCGTCCTTGCCGCCTTGCGGGGTCTTCTCCTTTTTTAAGCTGCTGCCGTGCAGGTTAAGCACGTGAATCTCGTTGAAGGTCTGCATCAGGCTCTGGCGCATGCCCCTGAAGGTGGGGTTGTCGAGGTAACCGTGGTTGGTGATCATGCCCACCACCCCCTCGCCGGCTTTCTGCACCTTCCACTGCGCGAAGCGCAGGAACTTAACATAGTCGTCTTGCAGCCAGACTTTTTTCTCATTCAGCGGCTGCCCGTCAACGGTGTAATAACTCTGCGCGCCGTCGAGGTCGCTCTTCAAGAGCTGCTCGGTCCACTCGTTCTGGTTGGCAGAGATCCCCGAATAGGGCGGGTTTCCCAGGATGACTAAAATCGGTTTCTGCTTCACCTTCAGCGCGGCGTGGCTCTCGTCGCTCAGTGCGCTCAGCCCCGGCAGGTCGGCCAGGTAAATATCCTCCATGCTCAGGCTGTTGGTCAGATAGAGTTGAAACCGGTCGTGTTCCTCCAGCGGGCAGCCCAGTTCCTCCAGCAGGTAGCTCATCTTCAGGTGGCCGATAGCGTAGGGCGCCATCATCAATTCGAAGGCGTAGTAATTGCGCAGGATCTGTTCGCGGATGAATCCGCGCTTGCCGCCTTCGCCGTATTTACTGGTGTACTCCGCCGCTGCCAGCCGGATGGCCTCCGCCGGGAAGGTCAGCGTGCCCGCCGCCGGGTCAAGCAGTGTCACCCGCGGGTCAGCCAGCCCGTCGGGCAGGTTGAAGCGCGTTTTCAAAAGTTCGTGAATGGAACGCACGATATACCCCACCACCGGTTCGGGGGTGTAGTAAACCCCGCGCTGGTTGCGCAGACCCGGGTCGTAAGCGCTCAAAAAGGTTTCATAGAAGTGTACGATCGGGTCTTTGCCCTTACCCTCGCGGCTGAACTGATGCAGGATCTTTTTGAGGTCAGCCGCTGCCAGCACGTCGGCGATGTCGTCTACGATCACTTCCATTTGCGGCGGCAGGTCACCCAGCGAGATGAAGCGGAATAGATCGCGCAGCACACCGGTGGTCTGCGGAATTCGCCGGTAAGCGCTCTCGCGCGTAAAATCCTCTGCGCTGCGCGAACGCGCCGCGAACATTCCATACGTCAGCGTTTGCGAAAAGAGGTCGGCAAATTGAGTTTCATCCAGTCCGGGCAGCAGGTATTTTTCAAATGCGCGGTAGAATCCTCTGATTTCTGCCCTGCCGTTTGTTGCTTCCAGCAGTTCCTGTGCCACCACTTCATCTCTAAGGAAGCGTGTGCGTTTGGCGAGTTCTCTGGCCAGGCTTTCTGCGGTGAACGTGCGCGGCAGCGAAAAACTGAAGAATCTTGCCAGCAAATCCGCAAAAGCATCTTCGTTTTCCAGCGGCGGCAGGTGCTTCAACTTTCCGGCGATGAAGGGGCGTGCAATGAAGGTTTTCATCACCATGCGTCCGTCGCGGTACAGCCTGAATTCGTAGAAATCGGTCAGAATCAGGTTGGGGAAGGTTTCGCGGTAACGCGTCAACTGCTCGCTGTTTTCGATTTGATCCAGGTTGGCGCCGGGAATTTTGGCTTCGATATACCCTGTGATGTGTTGTCGGCCATCCCACACCCTGAAGTCGGGGTTCCCCGCATCCGTCTTTTTCGGCAGCATGGTGACGGACATTTTACCAGTGCCCTCAAACCCTTCAATTAAGGATTTCAGAATCGGGTAATAACTTTCTTCGCGGGCGTCTCCGCGCGCGGTGGTTTCAGCAATCTGCCGTAGATAATCGTGTAGTGTTGTATTCATTTCACCCCGTTCACTATGTTGTTGAAATAATTGTAACTGAATATTGAAATGGGCGGTTGTGGTTAACGTTGATTCCTCTGGTGGAATTTCCACTTGACGATCTTTTCTCAATGGAATTTGAGCAGGACCCTGGCAATGGGGGCGCGGTGTCTGTGCCATTTTTCCACACATCCCTCTTTCGCTTCTTTCGTGGTTTTCGCATTATTCTCTTTCCGCCTTGACAATTCTGGATTAATCCTGTACAGTAATCCTGTACAGATTTGGAGGAGAAGATGACCATTCAAACCACTTATACCCAGGCTCGTGACGGCCTCGCTGGTCTTCTCGATCAGGTTACCCACAACCGTGAGGTGGTTGTGATTCGCCGCCGCGGTGAAGAAGATGTTGCACTGATATCCGCCGCCGAACTGGAAAGCCTGACCGAAACCGCATACCTGCTCCGCTCACCGGCCAATGCTGAACGGCTGCTTTCTGCCCTCGGACGCGCATTGAAGAACGAAGGGAAGCCTCTTTCCACTGACGAACTGCGCCGCGAGGTAGGCCTTGAGTAAAAAAGAGTACCTTGCGGTTTTCCAAACCGAGTTCATCGAGGATTTACGTTACTGGGTGGAAACTGATCGTAAACTTGCCTTGAGAGCCCTTGATCTGGTTGAAGCCATTCTACGCGACCCCTTTGAGGGGATTGGTAAACCGGAACCCCTCAAATACATCACCCCTGGAGCCTGGTCTCGCCGGCTTACCCAGGAACACCGCATCGTCTATCTTGTCCGTGAGAACCGCATCGACTTCCTCCAGGCACGATACCACTACTGATTCGTCGCTTTTTTCGTCACAACCACACCATCGGAACAAAATTATTGGTAGAAACAATTATCAGTACCCTTTCAATTTCTGCGTGTTCTTTCGCGCCTTTTATCCCTTTCGTTCCCTTCGCGGCTTTCGCTTTATTCTTTTACCCGTAACTCTTATGAGCCCCCAGGCTGTTGGGGCACGGCGTGCCGTGCCCATTTTTTTCCTCCCCCCTTCGCATCATTCGTTCATATCGCAGTTTTCGCTTAATTCTTTCCGCCCTCCCCTTGACAGCCATTGTATAATAAAATAATAGAACATATTTTCTTACTCACAAATGGAGGAAAATATAATATTCATATCTGCCTTCATCTCCTTGTTCCGGATTCGTTTCCATTCGTTCCCACTTTTAAAACAAAAAACGAATCATCCTCCGTTTCACGGCTCTCATGTGCCACTCTCTATTCTCCGCTCCCCTGACCTTGTTGACACTCCGCCCGTCCTGCGGTATCCTTAACCCCGCGCCCGGATGGGACCGGCGCGGCAGAGTCCTGCGAACCCCGCCAGGTCCGAGAGGAAGCAGCGGTAAGGAGGATCCTCTGGGCGCCGCCGGCAAACCTGTCCGGGTGCACTTTTTCATGTGAGAGAACCCATGCAAACACCCCCCGTCTGCAATTACGAAGGCTCCGATTACCAGACCTCCTTCTGGGAGAAGGGCGGCCGCGCCTACGAGGACGGCTGCGAAGCCGTCGCCCTCAGGCGCATGCTTCCCGCATCCGGAAATCACCTGCTGGAACTGGGCGCAGGAGCCGGGCGCAATACCCCGCGCTATCACGGCTACCAGAAGATCACCCTGCTTGATTACTCGCGCACCCAGTTGGAACAGGCCAAGGCCCGCCTTGGAGCATCCGACCGCTACCGCTACGTGGCCGCCGACATCTACCGCCTGCCCTTCGTTGACGGCGTCTTCGACGGCGGCACCATGATCCGCACCCTGCATCACATGGCCGATGCCCCGCTGGCGCTGGCCCAGGTGCGGCGCGTGATGCAGCCTTCCTCCACCTTCATCCTCGAATTTGCCAACAAGCTCAATCTCAAATCCATCCTGCGCTACTGGCTCGGTAAACAGGATTGGTCTCCCTTCACCCGTGAACAGGTGGAGTACATCCCCCTCAACTTCGACTTCCACCCCGCCGCCGTCCGTTCATGGATGACCGGCGTGGGTTTCAACATCCAGCGCACGCTCACCGTCAGCCATCTGCGCATCGGGTTGCTCAAACGGGCACTGCCCACCGGGCTGCTGGTGGCGCTGGATTCGCTCTTCTCGCTCACTGGCAACTGGTGGCAGCTCACCCCCAGTGTTTTCCTCAAGTCTCAGGCTGATGAAAAAGGAACGGCTGCTGCCGCAGGCGCATTCTTCGCCTGCCCGGCCTGTTCCGCCCCCCTGGAAGACACCCCTCCGCTGCTGCACTGCACGAAATGCGGCGCGGAATTCCCCGTCATTGACGGCATCTACGACATGCGTCTCAACGCTCCCGCCGGGGAAGATTGATCCATGTCTGATCCTTTACTTGACTCGCTCAATCCGCAGCAGTACCAGGCTGTCACCGCCGGTGACGGGCAAATCCTGGTACTGGCCGGACCCGGGTCGGGCAAAACGCGCGTGCTCACCCGCCGCCTGGCCTATCTCATCGAGCGCAAGGACATCCCCGCCTACGACATCATCGCAGTAACCTTCACCAACAAGGCGGCGCGCGAGATGGAAAACCGCGTGGTCAACATGGTGCAGCGCAACCTGGAAGGCATCTGGCTGGGTACCTTCCATGCCATGTGCGCCCGCCTGCTGCGCCGCGAAGCCAACTACCTGCCTTACAAATCCAATTTTGTCATCTTCGACGCTGACGACCAGGAAACCCTGGTCAAACGCGCCATTCGCGAACTCAAGATCGATGAAAAGACTCACAGACCCGCCGGTGTGCATGCCGCGATTTCCGCTGCTAAGAACGACCTGCTGCTCCCCGCGGATATGCCCAGGCGCACCTACCGCGACGAGGTGGTCGCCCGTGTCTACACCCGTTACCAGGAACTCTTGCAGACCAACAACGCCGTTGATTTTGATGACCTGCTGCTGCTGGCAGCGCGACTGCTGCAGGAACACCCCGGCGTGACTGAAAAATACGCGCGCCGTTTCCAGCATGTACTCGTCGACGAGTTCCAGGACACCAACCTGGCACAGTACGAGCTGCTCAAACAGCTTTCCTCATACCACCGCAATATATTCGTGGTGGGTGATGAAGACCAATCCATCTACCGCTGGCGCGGTGCCGATTACCGCAACGTACAGCGCTTCGAGAAGGATTTCCCCAAGTGCGAAAAGATCCTGCTCGAGCAGAACTACCGCTCGACACAGAACGTGCTCGATGCTGCCCGACAGGTGATCGACCGCAACCGCAACCGCACCCCCAAGCATCTCTTCACCGAAAAGGGATCCGGCAGCAAGCTCATCCAGTTCACCGCTGTGGACGAAGTCGCCGAGGCTTCCTTTGTCGTCGATACTATCCAGCAGTACCTGGGTTCCAAACGCGCGGTTGCCAGCGATTTTGCCGTGATGTACCGCACCAACGCCCAGTCCCGCCTCATTGAAGAGGCATTCATTCACTCTCGCATTCCCTACCGCCTGATCGGCGCCCAGCGTTTCTATGGCCGCCGCGAGGTGAAGGATATGATCGCCTTCCTGCGCCTGGTGGAAAATCCTGCCGACGAGGTCAGCCTGCTGCGCGTGATCGCCGTTCCCCCGCGCGGCATCGGGGAGAAAACGATTTCCACCATGCAGGCAGCCGCCTTTCGCGCTGGCATCAGTGCCGGTGAGGTGCTGCTCGACCTGGGCAGAAAAGGACAGGATTCCCCCTATTGGCCTGAGATGAGCCGCTCCGCTCCCCTGCTGGCAGATTTTGGAAGTCTGCTCGACCAGTGGCAGGGTTTGCACAATCAAATATCACTCATATCCCTCTTTGACCGCATCATCAGCGATATCGGCTACGAATCTTATATCAACGATTTGTCCGAGGAAGGCAACGACCGCTGGGATAACGTGCAGGAATTGAGGCGCCTGGCCTACGATTTTCAGGAGAAGGGCTTGACCGAGTTCCTCCAGAACCTGGCTCTCGTTTCCGATCAGGATACCATCCCCGCCAACGGCACCGATGAGCCGCAGGATCGGCCCCAGGGCGCGGTGACACTGCTCACCCTGCATGCTGCCAAGGGGCTGGAATTCAACCAGGTGTTCATCATCGGGTTGGACGAAGGCTTGCTGCCGCACAGCCGTTCGCGCGATGATCCCGAGGAGATGGCCGAGGAACGCCGCCTTTTCTACGTGGGTATGACGCGCGCAAAGAATCAACTTTACCTGCTGCGCTCCGAACGCCGCTCCAGCTTCGGCAGTTGGGATTACAGTGAACCCTCCCGCTTCCTGCAGGATATCAGCGACGACCTCATGCTGGTTCAGGGCAAGCGTAACAGTTCGCGCCGCGACTCCCGTTTGGACGACATGCGCTGGACGACCACCGGGGTGAGTTCCACCCCGCGTACGGGTTACCACAGCCCCGCCGCCCTTCCGGAATCAAAATACAAACCCGGCATGCGCGTGCGCAGTGCCACCTTTGGTGAAGGACTGATCCTGGAGAGCAAGGTCGATTCCGACGGTGAAGAGACCGTGGACGTACACTTCGAATCGGTGGGATTCAAACGCCTGCTGGCTTCATTGGCCAGGCTCGAGATCCTCACTTAACCATATATTCATCAAACGACTGATTCTGTATGATCTACCTGTACGCATTCCTTCCCATCTTGCTGGTGCTGCTGATCATGCTCGTGCTGCGCCGCGGCAGCCATGAGGCAGGCTTTGCCGGATGGGTGTGCGGAGTAGCGATTGCCGCGCTGGCCTTCGGCCTGAACTGGGACGTGTTGAAGGTCTCGCAGTTGAAGGGACTCTACCTGTCCTTGAATGTACTCGCCGTTCTCTGGCCGGCGCTGGTGTTGTATTACCTGGTCGACCAGGCAGGCGGCATTCGCGCCATTGCGCTGGCCCTGCAGGAGATGATCCCTGAACAGGGATGGCTGCTCGTCATCCAGGCCTGGATGCTTTCCGCACTGATCGAAAACCTGGCCGGATTCGGCCTGCCCATCGCCATCGTTGCGCCCATGCTGATCCTGATGGGCGTCACACCGGTGCGCGCTGTTGCTTCGGCTGCAATTGGACACAGCTGGGCGGTCAGCATGGGCGGCATGGCGCTGGCTTTCCGCACGATGATGGACCTCACCGGCATGGATGCCGCAGAGGTGTTCCCCACCGCAGCCCTGCTCCTGGGTGTATCCGCCCTGCTCACCGGGCTGGCAGTCGCCTTTCTGCTTGGACAATTACGTTATTGGCGCAGGATTGTATTACTTTCCATCGTGGTGGCTGCGGTCCAATTCCTCGTGGGATGGTGCGGCCTGATTCCGCTCAGTTCGTTTGCTGCCACCATTGCCGGTATCTTCGGCGGTTTCCTGCTGACCAAACGGCAGCCCGGATCTAGCCGCAAGGTTACCCTGTCCCCCCAATTGCGCGGCGGATTATTGTCTTACGGATTCCTGTTCTTCTGCGTCATCATCGTTTCGCTGATCCGCCCATTGAATCAATGGCTCTCAGGCGTTAGACTCTTTTCAAATTTCCCCGAAGTGGCCACTTCCACCGGGGTCATTACCGCAGCCGGGCCTGGATTCATTTTCAAACCGTTCACTCATCCGGGCGTATGGATCCTGTTCTCGGCGGTCTTTGCCGCTGTCACCCTGCCGCGCGTGAACGGCTTCAAATCGGCCGGGGTGCGCAAAGCCCTTAAATCCGCTTTCACCGCCGGGCTGCCCGCCAGTATTGGCACGATCTTCATGATTGGTCTTTCCTCCCTCATGGAGCATACCGGCATGACCATCATCATTGCCCAGGGATTGAGTGAATACGTGGGCAGTATCTATCCTCTGATCGCCCCGCTAGTCGGTACCCTGGGAGCTTTTGCCACCGGCAGCAACACCAACTCGAACATCCTCTTCGGACAAATGCAAAAGGGAGTGGCTGATCTGCTCAAGATCAGTCCTGTCGTCCTGCTCGCAGCCCAAACCACGGGTGGTGCGCTGGGAAGCATGATTGCCCCGGCCAAACTGGCTGTGGGAGGCAGCACCAACAGCACCAAGGGCCGCGAAGGCGACGTCCTACGCATCACCCTTCCCATCGGCATCGCCTGCGTATTAATCGTCGGCATCATTGCACTACTGCTCCGTTGAGCAGTAATGCAATGGTTGGCCGTTGAAATTTGTATTTTTTGGGGAACCTATTTCTTGCCGTCCAAAAGATCCAGCAACCCAGTCAGTTCCTCACCCTGGTAATCCTCGATCTTTCCGGCATCTCCCAGTTCAGTGACCCGCGGATTGATCGGCAGTTGTACCCACCGATCAGTACCAATGGCTGTAGCGAGTTCTTCCACGTGGCTGGGGCCAAAGATCTCATGCCGCGCGCCGCTTTCAGTACAGGGGTAATAGCTCATGTTTTCAACCACTCCCAGCACGGGTACGTTGACTTGTTTCAGCATCGAGGCGGCCTTGCGCACTACCAGACCGGCCAGCTGCTGAGGAGTGGAGACCATCACCACGCCGTTCACGGGCAGGGTTTGCATCACGGTCAGCGCTGCATCGGACGTTCCCGGTGGAAGATCGACCAGCAGGAAATCGAGCTTGCCCCACAGCACGTCGCGCCAGAATTGCTGGATCGTGCCGGTGATCATCGGTCCGCGCCAGATGACTGCAGCATCTTCAGTGGGTACCAGCAGGTTGGTGGATACAGCCTTGATTCCCAGGCGGGTAACCGCCGGAAGAATCCCCTGCTCGCTGCCGCGCAGACCGCCTGAAGGCAGACCGAACAACTTGGGGATGCTCGGCCCGGTAATGTCTGCATCCAGAATGCCCACCTTCTTGTTCTGGCGGGCCAGTTCACAGGCTAAAACCGATGTGACGGTGGATTTTCCGACTCCGCCCTTGCCGCTCATTACTGCCACTACCTTTTGTACCTGGTTGAACTTGTTGAGTTTTGGCAGCTCGGGTTTCGCGTTGGCAAAAATGGCCTTCTTTTCAGCTTCAGACATGGCCCCAAAAGTAATTGCCACATCCGTGACACCCGGCGTGGCTGTCAACACTGAACGTGCATCACGCTCCATTTGGCTTTTCATCGGGCAGCCCGGAATGGTAAGTGCCAGTGTAAAACTGACCTTACCTTCTGGTGTGATCGTCAGATCCTTGATCATTCCCAATTCAACCAGGTTGCGTCCCAGCTCGGGATCGAAAACCTTGGATAAAGCGTCATAAACTTGCTTCTCGGTAACCATGTTCCTCCGTTGTAATCCTGGTAAATCAAATATCAATGAATGATTATAATGGATGTATTCAAGGAGTGACATATGAAACGTACCTTCCGCATTCTCGCGGTCTTTACAATTGCCCTGGTGCTGATGTCTTGTGGCATCACGGTTAACCTCTTTGAACCGACCTCAACCCCCGCATCCTCAGAACCCATCCCGTTGGCGGTGCCGACTTCGACATCAGTGGTATCCCAGCCAACGGTTGAAATCATCCTGCCCACCACAGCCAGTGAACAAACGATCACCGTCTATTTCATGGACGAAAACCGCTTCGTGGCCGCCGTGGAACCATACGAAGTACCGGTAGCACGCACCGTTCCAGCCGGTTCCGACTTGCCGCGTGCGGTACTTGACGCTTATTTTGCAGGTCCCACGCAGGCGGAATACGCACAGGGACTGCGCCTGGTATCTAGCGGATTCACCCATGTGCGCCGTCTGGAGATCGAGAACGGCATTGCCCGGGTATACCTGGGTGACGTCTGCGCCAACAATGGAGCAGCATACTCGGTGGCCAACCTGATCATGAAGAACCTCAGCCAGTTCCCCGAAATACTGTATGTGAAGATATACGACGAGAATGATTCCAACCTCGACCCTGATTCCATGAGCAGTTCCCTGCCTTATTGCCTGGAACCATAAATTTTATACGGTTACAAATTGCAGAATGTGAGGATTCAATACCAAAGGTATATTGATATAATGAACTTATGACAATTCCCGTTCTAGCAATACTTTTTATCGTTACCCTTGTTTTTCTCACCATCAGCCGCCTGGCGGTTGAGCGTATCGAACACAATCACCACGGTCAGCGCACGGATTTCTTCAAACGCTACCCGGTGTATCATGATGACATCGTCTTTCTGGGCGACAGCATCACCGACGGCGGCTGCTGGGAGGAGTTGTTTCCCGGCGTTCCGCTCAAGAATAGAGGGATCAACGCAGATACCTCCACCGGCGTGCTCCGCCGCATGGATGACATCCTCGTCAATCATCCGAAAGCCATATTCATCCTTATCGGTACCAATGACCTTCCCTTTTTCCAGTACCGGCACGATGATGATATCTTGAGCACCTACGCCGAAATTCTCAAGCGCTGCAAGACAGAATCCCCATCTACAAAGGTTTTTGTACAATCCATTCTTCCCCGTCACAAACGTTTTGCGAGGCGAATTCAAGGGTTGAACACACGCCTGCAGGAACTTGCCCGCCAGTATGATGACACGTACATTGATCTCTATTCCAACTTTGCGGGTGAATTCGGTGAATTGAAAAAAGAATTGACTAACGACAACTTGCATCTGATGGCGGATGGATACGCACGCTGGGTCAAGATCCTGCAGCCGTATATCGACTCGTTGACAATCAAATCAAAATGATCTTTTGAACCAGTCCAAACCTGACAAAAATGAAGGGTCACCAGGGTATCTTTCTACGATATCCTGTGTTAAATTGATTATCTGATCTGGTCATATTTCCTTTTTCTATTACATCAATGAAAAATATGTCCTGATACACCGGCAGAAATATGCCTAAGGTGCAATGCATAATTTTTATTGTTAGTGTATCCTCTGCCGTATCGTTGAATGAAAATACTGGATCAAAAAAGAGAATTTATGGGTAAATTTAGCGAAAAAGTATTGTTTGGGGTTTCCAAACCGATTGTAAAAACATATACCGGTGCAATGCTCGACATGGATGTGCATAAGAAATCGCCCTTCCCTGCCGGGGCGAAGATCATCGCACCCAATCATCCGAGCACCACAGATCCCTTCTTCATTGCTGGTGCACTTAATCATCAATCTTTCATCATGATCAAGGATGTCCTCTTTAAAGTTCCTGTCCTCGGAGAGTATCTCAGGCGTTCAGGCCACATCGAAGTAGCTGCAGGCCGTGGCCAGGAAGCGATTGACCAGGCGTTGGAACATCTGAAAGCCGGCCACACAGTAATCATCTTTCCTGAAGGTTTGATCAGCCCCCTCAGCGGCGGGTATAACCGTCCGCGATCAGGCGTCGCCCGACTGGCGCTTGCCAGTGGTGCCCCTGTCTTCCCCGTTGGCATCCACCTCTGCAAAGAGCGCATCCTCTCCATTCCTTCCACGGTTGACGGCAAGAGGGAAATGGGCTACTGGTATCCCCGCGGACCATATAACGTTACCATTGGCAAGCCGATGCGATTTACGGGTGATGTGGAGAATCACGACCTGGTAAAAGAGGTTTCCAAGGAAATTATGCTCAAGATCATGCGCCTGGCGTATGAAAGCGAACAACGCTGGTATCGAACCACAAAATCGCTTCCCGGTACATTCGAAACTGCATAAAGATAAGAATGCTTTGATTTGAAGACTGCATGATGAATGCAGTCTTTTATTTTTTATATACAATTATTGAAACATTACGACCATTTTTCACACAGGGAGAAGAATATGAAAGCTCAGACTCTGTTATTTGGGAACGGAAAGTTATTGGATACTGACGGTAACCTTAACCAGGCTGGTTGGGCAACCCAGCAGGTATTGGACTGCAACCTTGAAAACTGCAATTTCTATAAAGTTAAGGCTTTTCAAAAGCTGCGCGTTAAAATCTGGGATTATTACGCGGTAACTACTCCCACTCATTTCTTTTCATTCACAATCAGCAACATTGGTTACCTGGGAATGATGTTCGCGTACGTGATCGACTTCAAAACCGGTGAATACAAAGAGCAGACCATTTCCGTCCCGTTTGCCAATGGCGTCAAGCTTCCGCGTAACAGTACGTCCGGCTTGAGTGAATATCAAAAAGGTAACCTGTATATGCGTTTCAACGTTGAGGAGAACGCCCGTACACTTTCGGTACGCTGGCCTGGTTTTGGCGGCAGCGAACTGAACGCCGACCTGTCGTTCACCTGCCCGCCCGATCATGAATCTCTGAATATTGTCATCCCTATTCCCAAGAAACGTTTCTACTATAACCGCAAGATCAACTGCATGCCGGCCACTGGCTGGGTGGATTACCAGGGAAAACGCTTTGAGATTACTCCCGATACCTGCCTGGCAAACCTCGACTGGGGGCGCGGGGTTTGGGAATACAACTCCTTCTGGGTCTGGGCAAGTGCATCAGGCTTCCTGGGTGACCACCGCCGGATCGGATTAAACCTGGGTTACGGCTTTGGCGATACCAGTGCCGCCAGCGAAAATTGTTTCATCCTGGAGGGGAAGATCCATAAACTGGGAGAGGTGAAATTTACTTACGACAATAAGAATTTCAAAGCCCCGTGGAAGATGATCTCTCCCGACGGGCGCCTGGAACTCGTGTTCACTCCCTTCTTCGAGCGTGTTGCAAAAACAGATGCTGTCATACTGCGCAGCGAAGTGCACCAGATGTTCGGACGTTACAATGGCTATGTGATTACCGATGACGGCAAGAAATTGGAGGTTGTCGATCTGATCGGTTGGGCAGAAGAACATAACGCCAGATGGTAAAGCAACAACCCCGGAGTGATCCGGGGTTGTTATTTTTTTCTACCAAAAACTTGATTAGACCCAGCCGCGCAGCTGCATGGCTTTGACCACACGGTCAATGGCAACCATGTAGGCCGCATCACGCATGTAAACCTTGCTCTTCAGGCTCATATCCAGGACGCCTTCAAAAGCGATCGTCATCTTGGTATCGAGTTTTTCGATTACTTCTTCTCTCGTCCAGTAATAATTCATATCGTTCTGGACACCTTCGAAGTAAGAAACTGTCACGCCGCCAGAGTTGCACAGGAAATCGGGGATGACAAAGACACCATTTGCCTTGAGAACCTCATCTGCCTCCGGGGTAGTGGGTCCGTTGGCGCCTTCTGCCAGGATCTTGACGGAGGGTTTGATCAATTTCACGGTATCAGCGTTGATCTGGCCTTCCAAAGCAGCCGGGATCATCACATCCACATCCTTGGTGATCCATGCGCCGCCATCTTCGATGGCATAACCAGCTGCACGGGCCTTGGTTTTGTCGATGGTTCCGTACTGGTCAGTGATCGTCATTAGGAAGCGCGGGTCGATACCGTCTTCTTTACTGACGGTATACGACATTTTGTCCTCACGGTCGTAATACGAAACGCAGATCACCTTGCCCTTGAGAATTTCGATGAAGCCGATCGCGGCATATTGCGCCACGTTGCCAAAGCCCTGGATAGCAGCTTTGCATTTCGTAGGATCAAGCTTGAGGTGCTTCATGGCTTCGCGCACATTAAAGATAACGCCGTAGCCTGTCGCTTCAGTACGGCCGAGAGAACCGCCGCCGCCAAGGGGTTTACCGGTGATCACGCCCGGTGTATATTCCCCGGACAATTTGGAGTATTCATCCATCATCCAGCACATCATCTGTGGGGTTGTACCTACATCAGGCGCCGGGATATCCTGGCGCGGACCAATATTGCGCCACATTGCCTGCACCCAACCGCGGACAAGACGTTCTTTTTCACCAGTCGAAAGGGTTGCCGGATCCACAACGACACCACCCTTGCCGCCGCCGAGGGGGATATCTGCCACAGCACATTTCCAGGTCATCCAGGTTGCCAGAGCACGCACAGTGTCGATGGTCTCAGCCGGGTGAAAACGGATCCCGCCTTTGTTTGGACCGCGGGCATCGTTGTGCTGGACGCGGAAACCCTGGAAGATACGCAGGGTACCATCATCCATACGTACAGGGATGCGGAAAGAGAATTCCCGCAGCGGCCAGCGCAGGATCTCCCGAACTTGCGGATCCAGTTTGAGCAATTCTGCAACATTGTCAAACTGCCGCTGGGCCATTTCAAAAGCATTGATCGCAGTAGCCATTCAGTTCACTCCTTACTTGAGATGGGGTAAAGGATTCATAATCGGGGGAATCATTCAGGCAAAAGAAAAGCGGACACATCGGTCCTGTGCCCGCCGCCATGCTCAGTGGAAATGAATGCGTTCCACACAAATTCCTCCACTATCTCCTACACCTATAGATTATACTCGAAACAAACTCGAGTCAAGATGATTTAAAGCAGGAAATTCGGAAATATTGTCAGAAAATCACTTAATAAATCTGATTAAACAGATGATTTGTTGGATTTTGGAGGGTATTATTCTTTACTTTCAGATTCAAGCCGGCGAATCTTCACCACAATCCTGATGACCGCATAGGCCAGGAAAAGCAGGATAAACACCATGAGCATGTAAGCGATCCTGTAGAATAACCCGATTCCTTCGCTTCCTTCAACCAGATCAGTCATTCTGGGAAACAAAACAACAAAGAAGATAAATCCTACCGGGAACACTCCAGCCAGTAGACGCCTGTATTTCTGCGCCCTGGTGCGGTTGCTGTTGTAGATATCCGGGGACTGCTCATTTCCCGGTTCGAGGCGGTAATAGTGCCAGTTTGACATCGTAGCTGCCAGTTCCCAACCTGAAGCACGAAACAATTCCTGATACTCCTTGTAGTCTTTGTCGACCATTACTTTGTAATCCAGGCGGTAGGTCACAGGACGTGGATCGCCTTTTTGAAATTGATAGAAGAATGGAGCAACTGAAATGAGGTGCCACCCCTTTAATGCCTGCTGTTCTAGCCACTTTTCCTCTTTTTCATCCTGCCAGGCCCAAATCACCTTACAAAACCACTTCGTTTGCTTCGTTTCATGCTGAATCATTTTTTCCATCCATCCCCATGAGCAACCGCCCATGACGTGCAACCTCTTCCAGTCGATCGATCTCATAAGCTGCCACCTGACGGCCTGTCATTGTCACGCAATAGAGTTTCTTGCGCTCAACGCCGCTGTTATCCTTCGATTCAATTAGCCCCAGGGATTGTAAATTCGTCAATGCACCGTATAACGTTCCCGGTCCTAATTGAACTCTCCCATGTGTGAGTTCTGCAACCTTCTGCATGATTCCATATCCATGCAGGGGTTCTGCTAATGCAGCCAGGATGTAAAATGATGCTTCCGTGAGGGGAGTAGCTTTTTTGATCACTTCATCAATATTCATTCTGCTCTTGTCCTTTACTACGCATCCCGTTATATCGCTAATCGTTATATCGTATAACGATATAATACATCCAAACGAAATGAATGTCAACTAGTGATCTGAATCAAAATCTATTGGTTTTGTTTAAGGTGGAGTAATTGTTTTTCCAGCTCAGCTTTGAGAACGCCAGGGTTTGCCTTGCCCCCCGCAGCTCGCATTGCCTGTCCGAAGAACCAGTTGGCAAGAGTCTCCTTGCCTGCCAGGTAGTTATCGCGCTCTTTTTGGTGCGCCGATATGACATCAGCAACCAACTTCGCAATGAAAGTGTTGTCTGATAACTGAGTCAATCCCTCACGTTCGATGATCACGGGGGCTGGTTCGCCGCTTTGCAGCATTTTCGTTAGTACATTTTTAGCCGTATTTTGGTTAATGCTGCCCTGCTGCAAAATATCCAGTAGTTCCGCAAACATTCGGGGAGAAACCTTGATTTCAGAGAATACCGTTCCCGATTGATTCAACCATGCAAATAACTCACCGGTGATCCACACCGCGGCTGTGCGCGGCGGAACGGTTTTCAGGCAACTTGCACATGCCTCAAAATATTCTGCAACTTCGCGTTCTCCCGCGATAATTTCGGCTTCATTTAAAGTCAACCCATATTGTCGTTGAAGACGTTGCGCTTTTGGACGAGGCAATTCCGGAATCGTCGCTCGAATGGCGTCCACCCAGCTCTTTTCCACGATGAGCGGCGGCAGGTCCGGTTCAGGAAAATAGCGATAATCGTGCGCTTCTTCCTTTGACCGCTGCAGGTAGGTTGCCTGGGCATTTTCATCCCAGCCGCGTGTCTCCTGCTGAACCGGCTCGCCCTTATCCAGCAATGCGGATTGGCGCTCGATTTCGTACGCCACACCGCGCTCCATGGCACGGAAGGAATTCAGATTCTTGATCTCCACGCGGGTACCCAACTCGGTGGATCCCACTGGCCTGATGGAGATATTGGCCTCGAAGCGGATCACGCCCTTTTCCATGTCGCCCGAATTGACACCGAGCTCGCGCAATATCGCACGCAAACTGGTAGCGTAAGCCCGCACATCTTCGATGGAGTGCATATCGGGTTCGGAAACGATCTCCAGCAGTGGTACGCCTGCCCGATTGAGATCAACGAGCGAATAGTCCTTGCCAGCATCCGTCACATGGGTAAGCTTTCCGGCATCCTCCTCGAGGTGGGCACGTGTAATTCGAATGACACGCTCGCCCTCGGAAGTATCAATGGTCATCTTTCCATTAACCGCCAGGGGCAATTCATATTGCGAGATCTGATACCCCTTGGGCAGGTCAGGGTAAAAGTAGTTTTTACGGGCAAAAATACTGGTATGCTTGATTTCGCAGCCAAGTGCCAGCCCCACTTTGATTCCATACTCTACTGCACGGCGGTTGAGTACTGGAAGGGTTCCTGGCATGCCGGCACACACCGGGCATACGCTGGTGTTGGGTGCGGCAACCGTGGTATCCACCACACGGCAGGAGCAAAACATTTTCGTGGCAGTGGCCAGTTCCGCATGGACTTCGAGTCCGATAACCGGTTCGTACTTCATAATGGAAAGATTTTATCACGGATGAAGGGTGAAATCATCCAGCATGATTACAAATGTCGCAGGGTGGCATGTGTTGTGGTGCTTTTAGAATCCCTGTTGTTCATGCTAAAATCATTTATCATACATGCGAGGTGAGAAATGCTTCTTTGTGTGGACATTGGTAATACCAATATCAAGTTAGGCCTTTACCGCGGTGACCAATTGGTCACACACTGGAGAATCTTTACCGACCCCAGCAAACTCTCCGATGAATACGCGGTGCTCCTGCTTTCCCTTTTCGAAACAGAAAACATCGACAAGAACGATATCGACGGATGCGCCATCTCATCTGTTGTACCTGATCTGACCATCGCCTTCCGCGACCTGGTGAAGCGTCACCTGAAACTCAAACCGGTAATCGTCGGAGAAGTGAAGAAACCCGTGATCCATATCAATGCCAACAACCCCAAGGAAGTCGGCCCGGATCTGATTGCCAACGCCGTGGGCGCGGTCGCGCGTTACGGCGCACCGTGTATCGTGATCGGTTTCGGAACTGCCACAACGTTCTCGGCTGTTTCAGCCGATGGTCAATTCCAGGGAGTGGCCATTGCTCCGGGTATCAACACGGCAGGTGAATCACTCTTCAATGCGGGTGCCATGCTGCCCGAAGTTGACCTGCATAAACCTGAGCATGTGATCGGCAAGAACACGATCCTTGCGCTCCAATCCGGGTTGATTTACGGTTTTGCCGGTCTGGTGGAAGGGCTGGTCAAACGCATGAAACAGGAACTTGGCGGGGAGGCAAAAGTTGTTGCTACCGGCGGACTGGCAAACCTGATTGCCTGTGAAGTGGACTGCATCGATGCCGTCGAACCGGAACTGACCCTGCTGGGGGTACGAATTATTTACGAGAAGAACCGACCTTAATCGGATCATAAATACCAATTAAAAAGCCCGGGGTTCGATGATTGAACCCCGGGCTTTCTATCTACATTCTCTCTTATATTTTTCTCACGAACTTTTCAATGCGATCAAGCGCTTCTTCAAGTTGATCGTAACTCGTGGCATAGGAACAGCGGGCAAAACCCTCGCCGCCAGCACCAAACGAATTACCAGGCACCACCGCCACGTGCTGCTCCTGCAGCAGACGATTGCAGAAGGTTTCATCGTCCAGTCCGGTGACGCTGACCTTGGGGAATGCATAGAAAGCTCCCTTCGGTTCAAAGGTCGGCAGACCGATCTGGTTCAAACCACTGACGATCAGTTTTCGGCGCCTGTCATACTCCGCAACCATTTGATTCACGTGCGGTGCACCACTGGTTAAGGCTTCGAGCGCAGCATACTGTGACATGGTAGGAGCAGACATAACCATATACTGGTGCACACGCAGGAGCCCCTTGATCACATCTTGTGGGCCGGCAGCATAACCGATGCGCCAGCCAGTCATTGCATAGTCCTTCGAGAATCCCCCCAGCAGCAAGCTGCGGGACCGCATACCATCAAGGGACGGAAAACATACATGCTTGATGCCGTAGACAAGCTGGTCGTAGATTTCATCTGAAATAACCACCAGGTCGTGCTCTTCTGCCATTTTTGCTACTTTGAGCAAGTTCTCGCGGCTGGCAACCGCTCCGGTGGGATTGTTGGGGAATCCAATCAATATGGCTTTGGTGCGCGGTGTAATCGCTGCCCGCAGCTCATCCGGATCGAAATCAAAGTTGTTCTCCATTCGGCTGGGTACTTCGACCGCCACACCGCCGGCCAGGATGACCGCTGCCTGGTAGGAAACAAAGCACGGGGTGGGGATGATCACCTCGTCACCAGGATTAAGTAAAGCAATGGCTGCAAGGTTGAGTGCTTCTGAACCTCCTACCGTGATCACGATCTCAGATTCAGGATCGTAGCGTACACCGTACATCTTTTCCAGGTGATTCGCCAGGGCGCGGCGTAATTCGATGATGCCGAAATTTGAGGTGTAATGCGTTTCTCCGCGCTGCAGCGACTTGATGCCTGCCTGAAGAATGGGTTCAGGGGTCGTAAAATCAGGCTCACCGATTCCCAGGGAAATCACATCCTTCATTGTTGCGGCAATGTCGAAGAATTTACGGATGCCTGATGGCTTCAATCCGGCTACCCGGCGGGAAAGATAACGATCACTCATTTGCACTCCTTGATGATTTAGATGCCGGACTCGCCTGCAGCAGTCACCTGCCACTGGTCAAGAACCGGGTCATACTCAAGACAAAATTCAGTTTCGTACTCACAAATCACACGGAATCTCTTCCCTGTTGGGACCTGGGATTCCTCCAGTATTTCTGTTATCTGTAACCAGCGGCCTGAATACCAGACCTCCAGGGGACGCCCCGGGTATGCATACTCAGCACGGCAGCGTACAGGATCTTTCAGTGTTTCACCTGCGAATTGTCACCAATATTCAAATGCTCGGGCTTTCCGTGAAGCGTGACATTACGCCCCACGAGCGAGTCTTCGATGATCATGTCCTGGATATTGGAACCTTCATCCAGAATCGAGTTACGAACCACCGCCCGCGATAACGAACAGCCGCGGGCAATCGATACATGCGGACCAATCACAGACGATTCAAGATTCACATCTGGAGCGACATACACTGGAGGGATGAATGTGACGCCTTCCCAGGGTAATGGAGTTTCGCTTCCACACCGTTGATGATCCCACAAGTAACGGTTGGTCTCCAGTATTGCTTCGGGAATTCCTGCATCCAACCAGATGTCGACCTGCTGTTTGCGAATCTTTGAGCCAGTCTCTATCATAATATTGATCGCATCTGCCAGGAAATATTCTCCTTTGAGACTCTTCCCGCGTTCCATCTGTGTTTCAATAGCTTTGACCAGTGATTTTCCATCACGGAAGTAATAGAATCCCACCAGTACCAGGTTATTCGCCAAATCTGTTGGTTTTTCGATCAGGCGCGTTGCCCAGCCTTGTTGGTTGATTTCGATCACACCGAATCTCCGCGGATCCTCTACCGGTTTTACCCAGGCCACCACGTCGGCACTTTCTTCTGAAAGGAAGGTCAGATCGGTTTCGAGCAGCGTGTCAGAAAACGCCATCAGCATTGGGCCATCCAGATACTCCCGCGCCAGCCAGAGCGCATCGGATTGACCGCGCATCTCCTCTTGAAGGACAAAATGTACCCGTTTGTCGGGGTGCTTTTCACGCATGTGGCGTTGGATCAGATCTCCCTGGTTGGGACTGATAATAAAGACATATTCGGCTTGATCCAGATCTGGGAGAGAAGAAAATTGATCGAGTGCGTGATCTAAAACAGTTTTACCTGCCAAGGGCAGAAGGGGTTTGGGGCGAACCCAGGTATGCGGCCGCATCCGTGAGCCCAACCCCGCCATCGGGATAACAATCCTAAAGGCCTGACTCATTGACACCTCGCTGAGTTAATTATCGCGAATTGCAGTTCATTGTCAATCCATCTCCATTGTACCCTGCCCCGGCGTTTTGGTCGATGGAGAAAATGTTTAAAATCGATGCTAACCTGGCAAAGGCACACAAAAACAGGAACTCCCGCGTGGAAGCTCCTGTTTATTATCAGTTTAACGCAACCTAGATTCTTGCCAGGGTGGTTACCGCTGGAACGCGGTCAAACATCCAGAATGCAAGCGGAAGCCCCAGCCCCAGGGTGATCCCGGTCAGCAGCCACGCCAGCAGCATCCACACCAGGCTGAACCAGAAACCGATCACGATGAAGTATAACGCGCGCAGCAGGAATGGATGCTGTTGCAAAGACGTTTGCCTGATGACCGGTGCGCCATCTTTCACTTCCACCGTGGTTTGAACCCGCACCGGCCGCAGCGTCATGATCTGTGGAATGCGGTTGATCATTGCCAGCCCAATGGGCAGCCCCAGGATGGTGAGGTTGAAGAACCAGGCAGCCAATACCCAGATCAGCCCCAGCCACAATCCGATAAAGATGAAATACAAGCCCCGCACCAGGCATCCCGGTCCGGGTTCAGCAGTTTTTACAGGAATGGATTGATTCGTCATTCTCTCTCCTTTTCTACTGTCATATACGCAAAAACCCGCAGAATGTTGCGGGTTTTTTCTTCCAAAAAATATTGCTGGAGAGAGACTTAAGAGATAACGGGAATTTCCTGATGCCAACCAGTAACCTGCTGATAGGCATAAGCCGTCTTGAAAAGAACAGCTTCCTTGAAATGTGACCCCAGCAGTTGAATCCCAACCGGCAGATGGTTTCCGTCGAATCCGACCGGGAAAGCCAACCCTGGAACACCGGCCAGGTTAATGGGCAAGGTAAAGACATCTTCCAGGTACATGGCAAGGGGATCACCAGTGTGCTCACCCAGTTTGAAAGCCGTGGAAGGCGCAACCGGGCAGGCGATCACATCCACTGTCTTGAATGCCTCTTCAAAATCACGCTTGATCAGGGTGCGTACTTTCTGAGCCTGTCCGTAATAAGCGTCATAGTATCCAGCCGATAAAGCGTATGTTCCCAGCATGATGCGCCTTTTAACTTCCGGGCCAAAACCATAGCCGCGTGTCTGGCGGAACATTTCCCATAACTGGTCTTCAGATTCGCGCAAACCAAAACGCACACTGTCGTAGCGCGCCAGGTTGGCTGACGCCTCCGCAGGGGCAATCAGGTAATAGACAGGAAGTGCATATTCTGTATGGGGAAGAGTGATATCAACAATAACAGCGCCTAGTGAGCGGAATGTCTCCACCGCTTCCTTCACCCGGTTTGCTACATCCGGCTGGATCCCAGAGATAAAGTATTCCTTAGGCACCCCAACCCTCAGCCCATCAAGGTCAGACTTCTCGGAAAAATCAATTGCAGGTACAGGTACATCCATCGTGGTGGCATCCAGAGGGTCGCGGCCAGCCATGATGCTGAATAGAAGAGCCGATTCCTCGGCCGTGCGTGTAAAAACACCCATTGAATCCAGTGAAGAACCGTACGCCACCAATCCATAACGGGAAACGCGTCCGTAGGTTGGTTTTATCCCGGTGACACCGCAAAATGAAGCAGGCTGGCGGATCGAACCGCCTGTATCAGATCCGATGGCAGCCGGCACCAAGCGGGCAGCCACGGCGGCAGCACTGCCGCCAGATGATCCCCCGGGTACACGTGAGGTGTCCCAGGGATTAAATGTGGGGCCAAAGGCAGAACTTTCGGTGGACGACCCCATGGCAAATTCATCAGTGTTGGTCTTTCCCACAACGATTGCACCTGCGTCGACAAGCCGCTGCACAGCCGTAGCCGTGAAGGGAGAAATGAAATTTTCCAGAATCTTCGAACCGCAAGTGCATCGCACTCCTGAAACCGTGATGAGATCCTTTACCGCAAGCGGTAATCCGAGCAGTGCTGGAAGATCGCTGCTGCCATTTTTGCGTGCATTTACATAAAGCGTATCCGCGGCATCAGCCCCCTCGAGCGCCCGTTCAGGTAATAACGTGATAAACGCATGCAGCTTGGGTTCGAGTTCCTGGATGCGGTCAAGGTGTGCGGTCATCAACTCACGGCAAGAAAAATCTCCAGCGTGTAAGCCCGAGAGCATTTCAATTACTGTAAGGGAAGTAAGCTGTGAGGTCATTCCAGCACCGGTGGGACACGGAATTGATCTTTTTCTTTTTGCGGAGCATTGGCAAGGACTTCTTCAACAGGTAAGCTGTTGCTGACAATATCCTCGCGCAACGCGGCATGTTCCGGTAAAACACTCGATGTTGGGGGAATGCCGCTCGTGTCTACGGTTTGAAGGCTGGCGGCATACTCGAGGATTGCCGATAGCTGGTTGCGGTATTGTTCTTTCTCCTCGTCTGTTAAAGACAGACGGGCAAGGGATGCGATATGTTCAACTTCAGCCAGGGTCAGTTTCATGTCCCAATTATACCTGAGAGTCTGCACTGAATTCACTTGCCATAATGATAGGATAAATTTTCCAGTGAATTTGCATATCACTTAAAAAAGTTCTATACTAAAAAGACAAATCTTAGAGAATAAAGGAGGTCATGGATGCCAGGCATTATTGATGTTGAAGGAATTGGTGCCACTTATAAAAAGAAATTAAAAGAGGCAGATGTTGCCACAACGGAAAAGCTGCTTGAAGTGGCAGCTACCCCCAAAGGCCGCAAAGAATTGGCAGAAATAACAGGGATCAGCGAGACGTTGATCCTGGAATGGGTCAACCTTGCTGACCTCTACCGAATCAAGGGGATTGGCAGCGAATACTCTGACCTGCTCGAGGAAGCCGGGGTTGATACCGTGGTTGAGCTGGCCAAGCGCGTGCCAAAGAACCTGCATGCAAAGATGGTTGAAGTCAATGACGCCAAGAAACTTGTACGCAAAATGCCGACCGAAGACCAGGTTGCAGATTGGGTGGAGCAGGCAAAGAAACTGCCCCGTGTTGTAAAGTATTAGTCCATGGTTTTCTGAATAGGGTGAGAGCGCCTCTCACCCTATTTTGATATTAAAATAAAGCATTATCCAAATTAAAGGATCATTGAGGATCATGAAAAAAGTACATATCGCTTCGATAAATCCAGTCAAAGTTCAGGCTGCTGCCGAGGGATTCCGCCAGATGTTTCCTGGGGAAACCTTCGAGGTCATTCCATGTAAGGTAAATCCCGGAATTCCCCCCCAACCGATGGGGGACGAAGAAACCCTGGATGGAGCTGAACGCCGCGCCCAGGCGCTGCGCGATCTTTACCCGCAGAGCGATTACTGGGTTGGAATCGAGGGCGGCGCGGCTGACGGAAAAAAAGGTTTGAGTACTTTTGCCTGGGTTGTGATCCTTTCCACAAACCAGATCGGCCGCGGCAGAAGCGGAGAGTTTTTTCTTCCAAAAAAGGTTGCCGAACTGGTTCGACAGGGGATGGAATTGGGCGAAGCAGACGACATGTTTTTTTCTAGAAATAATTCAAAACAAGGAAACGGTGCAGTAGGGATCCTCACAGACGACGTCGTTGACCGGAAAAATCTCTATATCCCGGCAGTCATCTTTGCGCTGATCCCCTTTAAGCGTCCGGATTTGTATTAACCAATTTACTCGAATACCAAAGCAGGTAATCCACAACGTGAGCACTCCAGTAAGCTGCCTCATGCCTGCCTTCATTTTCATGAAACTCATAAGGAACTTTAAATTCTTTTAGGGTATCAACAAATTCGCGAATATTATCCTTGTTCTCGTCCTTAAGTCCCATATCAATATAAAGAGCGGGCAAATCCTCCACCTTGAGGGTGTGGGTGAGGGCAATATCGATACGTCCCAGTTCACCATAGAAGAGCGGTGCACTATGGGCGCCCACTGCTGCGAAAACATCGGGGTACTGAAAACCCAGGTAAACGGCCCAGTTACCCCCGCGTGAAAGTCCGCCAACCGCCCGGCAGGCACGTGTGGCACAGGCCTGGTAATTTTCCTCCATGAAGGGGATCACATCATTGACCAATGCCGCTCCGAAATTTGATTCTTCAGGGCCGATACGCCAGCTAACCTCATATGGCATTACGATGATCATCGGCTGCATCACTTTTGCGTCAATTAAAAGGTCAATCCGATCAATAAGCCCCAGGTCGATCCACTGGTGATTGTCTGCCGCCTGGCCGTGCAGCATGTAAAGGATCGGGTATGTTTGGTCGGGTTGAGAACCAAAACATGGCGGCAGGTAAATATTGGCGTTCACCGGTTTACCAAGCAATTCCGAGGGAATATCGATATTTGCCAGGACTCCCGATGAAATTGTGCAAGCTGTCTTCTCGGGAGTAGCCGTTGGCGACGGCATGGGAGTCGTTGTTTGCGTCGGAGTTGCCTGCGGAGTTGATACTACGACTGGTGCATCCCCTGAGGCCAGACGCTGGCAGGCAGCAACTCCAAAAATGAGAGAAATACTCAGAATGAAAAAAAGGCGTTTAGACATATTAATATTGATCATTTACCGAGAAGCAGATTCCTTGACGGGAGTTGACTCTTCGGATTATACTCTATGAGTTCGGGGTGTAGCGCAGTTGGCAGCGCACCGCGTTTGGGACGCGGGGGCCGGCGGTTCAAGTCCGCCCACCCCGACTTTCGATTTAATTTCCACTTTCTGCAGTTTTTTCTCATTTTTTGAATGTAGTCTATAATCGTATTTACTATCGTCATTCGTAGAGACCCCAGATGACCTCCTCAATCCCTTTTCTCTCGATCATCTTTCCTGCCCATAATGAGGAAGAACGCCTGCCTGGAACATTGGAAAAGGTGCAGGAATTCATTCGCTCCCAGGCTTATCCCTGTGAAGTTATCATCGTAGAAAACGGGAGTACAGACCGCACCCTCGAGATCGCACAGGCCTCAGCTAAGGACCATTCCAATCTTCACGTCATCCACCTGGCACAGCCAGGAAAAGGCCGTGCCGTTCAGGCCGGAATGCTGACTGCCAGGGGAACGTATCGATTCATCTGTGATGTCGATCTTTCAATGCCAATTAACGAGATTCCACGTTTCCTACCTCCGCAACAGGAGGGGGCAGACATTGTAATTGCTTCACGCGAGGCACCCGGCTCAGTGCGCTACAACGAACCTGCTTATCGCCACATGGTAGGACGCATTTTCAACAACCTGGTCAGGCGGATGGTTCTCCCCAGCCTGCAGGATACCCAATGCGGATTCAAATGTTTCAGTGCGTCAGCCGCCGAAGCACTTTTTCCACTACAAACGATTTTGGGATGGACATTCGATGTTGAGATCCTGGCAATCGCTTTTCACCGCGGCTTCCGCGTGGTTGAAATTCCCATTCCCTGGTACTTTCAGCCGCGCAGCAAGGTCAACGTGTTGCGTGATTCGCTGAGAATGGCACGTGATCTGTTTTTAATCCGGCGCAAATTACGCCGTGGAGCGTATGACCAGCCGGTTTGACCCTGCTCTGATCCCGTTGGCTCCCGATCTGAGTCTTGAATACTCGTTATGGAAAAATCAAGTCGAACGGGTTGCAGGGCTTGACGAAGCCGGACGCGGAGCCTGGGCTGGACCAGTTACTGCTGCAGCAGTGGTCTTCTCGAACAATCAATACATTCCTGCCGAACTCGGCGGCATCCGTGATTCAAAGCAATTAAGTCCTGACCAGCGGACAAATCTCGAACCATTGATCAAACAGAATGTTTTTGATTGGGGTGTGGGCTTTGCCACCTGCCAGGAGATCGATGAATTAGGTATTTTGTTTGCCACACGCCTGGCAATGTCGCGGGCGTTGGATGAACTTAAAGGTCGCCCTTCCCATTTGCTAATCGATGCATTATTTCTTCCGGAAATTGAAATTCCGCAGACATCGCTCATTAAAGGCGACCAGCGCAGCTTGAGCATCGCCGCAGCATCGATCCTTGCCAAAACCGCGCGTGACCGGTGGATGGTGGAGTATTCCATGCAGGCTGACGTTTACGCTTTCGAGCGCAATAAGGGTTATGGTACCAGGACGCACCAGGCTGCGCTCGAACACTGGGGGCCGTGTTCACAGCACAGGCGGTCTTACGCTCCGATCAAATCCCTGATTCATCACAAAACGGAAGAAGCTTGAGAACTTCTTCCGTTTCGTTTATAGTTTTTCTATTGAATTGATTTTCGCTTTGCACGGCGGTTCAGTATGTATTTGGTCACCTCGGCGACGATGGAGGGAATGAGCAGCAAAGGCACGATCAATTCCCATTGTGCCAGGTGAAGCGGTGTTGTCTGGAAAACCGGGTTTAGGAAGGGAACATACACGACCGCCAGCATCAGCACCAGAGAAGTCAGCACAGCGATATTCATCCATTTATTGGTGAAAAGACCAATCTTCAGCAACGGGTAGCGCTCGGAACGTGCTGTGAATGCTCGCAGCAATTCCGATGCTGAAAGCGTAACAAAAGCCATCGTTTCCGCAATTGCTAGGTTTTCGGCGAAAGGTCTGCCTTCGAAATTTAGTCCCCGCCAAAAAGCAAATAATGTCACGGCAGCAATGGCGATCGTCTGCACTATAACCCCAGTTTGCATGGTTTTGTTGATAATAGGCTCGGCTGTTGGCCGCGGGGGTTGATTCATGATATCCGGGTCACCCTTTTCTGTTCCGAGCGCCAGCGCAGGAGCACCGTCAGTGATCAAATTCAACCATAATAGCTGAACAGGGACCAGGGGGGAGAGATCAGATGACGACAAGCCTGGGATAATGAAACGCCCCAGTGCGGTAGGCAGGAAGATGATCAGAATTTCCGCCAGGTTGCAGGAAATCAGGTAATAAACAAACTTCCTGATATTGGAGTAAATGATGCGTCCCTGCTCAACGGCAGATACGATGCTGACGTAATTATCGTCAGTGAGCACCATGTCTGCGGTGTCCTTGGCTACATCGGTTCCGGTAATCCCCATGGAAACTCCGATATCAGCCTGTTTGATGGCCGGGGCATCATTCACCCCATCGCCAGTCATGGCAACCACCTCTCCATTCGCCTGCAGTGCGTTCACAATACGAAGCTTGTGCTCCGGTGAAACGCGCGCGTATACATCCGTTCGTTTCACTTCTTCACGTAATTCTTCGTCGCTCAACTGCTCCAACTGGGCGCCAGTGAGCACATTGTGCCCTGAACGCATCAGTCCAATGCTTTCCGCAATGGCGCGCGCTGTGTTGGGGTAGTCACCGGTAATCATGATGGTCCGGATCCCAGCGTTGGTCGCGGTTTGCAGGGCGGGTTTTACCTCAGGCCGGGCAGGATCGATCATACCGATCAAGCCTACAAAAACAAGATCTTTTTCCAATTCCCCGCGTTCAGTCGAATCCGGCTCTTTTTCGACAAGGCGGTAGGCTACACCCAATACACGCAATGCGTCACGGGTCATCTCATCATTGGCAGCCAGGATTTGGCGGCGGATATCTTCGTCCAATGCTTGAGGTGCACGGTCGTGCATGGGTTGATATTGTGTACATAGGTTCATCACCAGGTCAGGTGCTCCTTTTACAGCTATCACATGCCAATCCTTGTGATTGGTATCGACAAAAGGAGAAATATCCTCAACGCGCGGATCCTGCACGGCATGGATGGTGACCATGCGTTTAAATTCAGAATCAAACGGGATCTCGTTTTTTCGCGGATACGCCTGGTTCAACTGCGAGGTCACAGCACCAGCCTTGATGGCTGCCACCAGAAGTGACCCTTCCGTTGGATCACCAACCATCCGATATTCGATGGAATTATCTTCGCGGACTGTCTCTTCAATCAGTGCATCGTTGTTCAGTGCACCCACCCAAAGCGCCGTACGTACTGCAGGATATTGATTGAGATCGACCTCCTGGTTGTCAATGGAAAACTCTCCAATGGGGGTATAACCCTGCCCGGAGATGTGGGTTAGTTTTCCATCCACCCAGATCTGGGTAACGGTCATTTCATTCTGGGTGAGGGTACCAGTCTTGTCGGAACAAATGACCGTAGCTGACCCAAGCGTTTCAACTGAAGACAAGCGGCGGATGAGGGCATGACGTTTGATCATCTCCCGCATTCCCAGCGCCAGGCTGACGGTAACAATCGCGGGCAATCCTTCTGGCACGGCGGCAATCGCCAGGCTGACCGCGATCATGAACAACTCCAACGGTAAGCCGCCTTCCAGAATGCCAACACCAAAGACAATCGCACACACGATCAAACATGCCCATCCCAAAGTTTTACCAAGTTGATCGAGCTTTTTCTGAAGCGGGGTCTCCTCGGCAGCTACGGCTTGAAGCATGGTAGCGATCAAGCCCAACTGCGTATGCATGCCTGTGCTGGTAACTACACCTTTCCCGCGCCCGTACGAAACCACAGTACCCATGAACGCAGAGTTCTTGCGGTCTCCCAGTGATGAATCTGCATTGAGGGTGAGCGTGGCATTCTTCTGCACTGCCACAGATTCACCCGTTAACGCAGCCTCTTCTACGCGCAGGTTGATCGCTTCCAACAGGCGAAGATCAGCAGGGATAAAATAACCGGCCTCGAGGAAAACGATGTCGCCGGGAACCAGTTGGGGAGCAGGGATCGTGAGCCGTTTTCCGTTACGCAGTACATGACTCTCAGGAGCTGACATCCTTTTTAAGGCTGCGAGTGCTTCTTCAGCTTTGGATTCCTGAACAACTCCAAGCACGGCATTGAGAACGACAATGGCGATGATTGCCGCAGCATCCACATATTCTCCCAGGATGGCTGAGATCACAGATGCCACGATCAGGAGGATAATAACAAAACTCTTCAGCTGATTAAACACAAGCTGAAGAAATGATGGGCGGGGTTTCTCATCCAATTGATTGGGGCCGTATTGTGCAAGGCGGCGTTCGGCTTCTGCCGTTGAAAGGCCTTGCTGCGCTGGTGTTTCCAGGCGTTCAAGGACCTCTTCGGCGCTCAATGCATGCCAGGTGACCGACAGGTCATCAGGCGCGGTTGGTGAAGAGCCATTTGTTTGATTATTCATCGATCAATCTCCGATATCAAGGATAGGGGGGATTGGGTCAGGGAGCGATCCTTGTCCCTGGTTTGATTACCCCCGACTTGGGAATCACAACAATTCCATCACGCACCACCCACCCGTCACCGTCAATGTTGGTTCCTTGGGGGAATGGTTGGATGACCACGTTTTTATTGATGCGGGCATTCTTATCAATAATTGCCCCTCTAATTTCACAGCCCTCTCCAATCTCAAGGGCGCCGCGAGCAGCCTCAGGAGAACCGGATTTTTCATAATAATCATTACCCATCAGCACGCTGTCAGCGATCACTGAATTGCAGCGGATCTGGCTGCGCAAGCCAATCACTGAATGAGTAATCATGGATTTCTCAATACGGCAGCCTTCAGCCAGCAATACATCCTTCAAAATACTGTCTTCGATCGTGGATCCAGGCAAAAAGCGGGGATGGGTATAGATGGGAAATTTCTGGTCAAAGAAATTGAACGGTGGATCCTTCTCTGTTAACATCAAGTTTGTTTCATAGAAAGAACGTATGGTACCGATATCCTCCCAGAATCCATCAAAATCATACCCAAAAACGGTATGGGTCTTGATGGAATTTGGAATGACATGTGCACCAAAATCATCGAGCGAAGGATTGCTTAGCAACTCAGTCAAAACGTCGGTATTGAAGAGGTAAATTCCCATCGATCCCAGGAAAGGTTTTTGAGGATCTTCTCGGCTTGCTACCTGTTTGAGTACCTGTGGATCAGTGGGTTTTTCAACAAAATCAATGATCCTGCATTCGGAATTCCGTTTAAGAATCCCAAACCGTCCGGCATCCGAGACTGCTACGGGTTGAACGGCCACGGTGATATCCGCTTTATTTTGCATATGGAACTCCGCCATTTTGGCAAAGTCCATGCGGTAGAGATGATCACCTGCCAGGATCAGCACATATTTCATGCGCGTAGCGCGAATCTCCAGCAGCTGCTTGCGTACGGCATCCGCGGTACCCTGGTACCAATTCATGTTTTCCACGGTTTGTTCTGCAGCCCAGATTTGCACCCAGCCAACGTGAAATGCATCAAAATTGTACGTACGGGAAATATGACGGTGGAGCGAGACCGAGTTGAACTGGGTCAGCACTGCGATACGGAAGATACCGGAGTTAATACAATTACTAATGGGAATATCAATCAGGCGGTATTTGCCTGCCATTGGGACTGCGGGTTTTGATCTTTCCTGGGTGAGTGGGTACAAACGCGTTCCACGACCTCCCCCCAGGATCACACCAAGAATATCATCCATCGATGCCATACAAACACCTCCCTTCAAGTATTTGCAGAGCGCTAGTCCTCAAATATCTATTGTAACAAGCATACAAGGAAAAAATGAGGGCGTCAATGAACCTGATAAAAGGTTTCACGAATGTGCGAGGTTTTAGATGGCTTGCAGTTATCGTTATCCTTTCTATTAACGATCAATATACCGGAGGTAGCTGCCGCTGTTTTCCGCGGAAGAGGAAGGTCAGGACAACACCTGCGACAAAACCACCGATATGTGCCATGTAAGCCACACCGCTCGTGGAACCTGCTGATCCCATGCTGCTGAGGAACTGCAGCAGGATCCATCCTCCAATCACGATCAATGCCGGCATATACACAATCCAGCGCACAAGTAACACTCGTACACGCCGCTGTGGAAAGAGGACAAGATAAGCTCCGAGCACTCCGGCAATGGCACCTGATGCGCCCAGGTTGGGAACGTTGGAATAGGGGTCAACTGCCATCTGGGAAAACATGGCAGCAATGCCGCACAATAGATAAAAAACGAGGAACTTAAAATGCCCGAAACGGTCTTCCACGTTGTCGCCGAAGATGATGAGATAGAGCATGTTACCGCCCAAGTGCAGCCATCCTCCGTGCATGAACATGGAAGTAAAGATAGTGATGAAATCTCCAACCGGATCCGAAAGGAATCGCAGGGGAATGAACGACCAGGCTATGATGAATTGATCACCAGCGGTCAGTTCAATCAGGAAGACGAGGACGTTGACGATCACAAATATCCAGGTCCACACGGGAACAAGCCTGCGCTGGGTATTATCATCACCGATCGGGATCATGCTTTCTCCTTCAAGCGAGATATTGCAGAATAGTATAGATGTTTTTGGGTCGCGACGCAATAGGGAAGATGGAAAGATGAGTGTAGATCATGCAACTATCGTTTCAAGACCCGCGGTCTTAGCGGGTCGAATCAAATTACCGCTGAGTCACTCATGGAGATTGCTTCACACCAAGTTCTCGCAATGGCTTACAACAAAAAAGGCGTCGTCCGGAATCCGGGCGACGCCTTTGGAGGTCAAAACGTGAACGATACTTCCTTACGCCAGTTTTTCCAGTTCATCAACCATGCCCGAGAGCACATCGAAACCACCCTGCCAGAATTCGGCTTTGCGCACATCGAACCCGGCATCGGCAAGGATCTTCATCGGTGCTTCTGAACCGCCTGTGGAGAGAATCTTGATATATTTCGGCTTGAATGAATCTCCTTCCGCCTTGTATTGCTTGTATAACGAGAGTACCAGCAATTGTCCGAAGGCATAGGCATACACGTAGAACGGCACCTGGTAGATATGCGGAATGGAAACCCATTCATATTTGAATTCATCAGAGACTTCCACGGCGTCGCCGAACTGCTTCTTGAGGTTCTTGAAGTATGCTTCTGAAAGTTCGTCAACCGAAGCGCCATCAGCGATCATCTGGTGCGCCTGTTTCTCAAACAGGGCAAAGAATGCCTGTCGTTGAATGGTGGCATACGCATCATCCACCTGGCGGAAGAGCAGGTCGCGGCGCACGGCATCATCCGTTTCTTCGGAAAGCAGCTGATCCACGAGCATCATCTCACCGAACGTGGAAGCGGTCTCTGCAAGGGGCAGGTTGGCATGCTGGGTGAATAAAGTGTGCTTTTCGGCCAGCATGGAGTGGATCGAATGGCCAAGTTCATGGGCCATGGTCGCCACATCGTCAGCTTTGCCCTGGTAGTTGAGCATCACCCACGGAGTCAGATCGGGTGACACGGTAGCGCAAAACGCACCGGTGCGCTTGCCCTTGCGTACCTCGGCGTCGAGGTGGTCTTCAGCGAACACACGTTCAGCCAGTTTGGCAAAGCGCGGATCGAATTCCTTGAAGGACTGAAGTACCTTTTGCGCGGCTTTTTCATAAGGATAAGGTTTTTCAGCCTTGGCAACCGGCGCATAAATATCGTACCGGCGCAGCTTTTTCATGCCAATCATGCGTGCTTTGAGCTTGAAAAAGCGTTTGAACACCGCCGTGTTTTTCTCGCAGACCTTGAGCAGGGTATCGATCACCTCATCCGGCAAATCGTTGGCCAGGTTGCGGGCAGAAATGGGAGTTTTATAATGACGCAGGGTAATTTCCTCGTTGCGCCAGTCGCGGGTGATGGTCTGATACATCTGCCCCAGGATGGGAGCATCATCCCCGTAGACCCGGTACAACTCCTGATAGGCGCGGGCGCGCAGGTCAGGATCGCTGCTGCGCACCAGGCTCATCAGTTCACCCCGCGTCATTTCCTTGACTTCACCTTCCACCTCCACCTTATAGGTGTAACGGTTGGTGATCGAATCATACAGGGTCACCAGGGCGCTGACACCGGTAACGTTCTTGGTATTGATGATCTTCTCTTCCGGTTCAGTTAAGGTGTGCGGTTTGAAGTGGCGCATTTCCTCAAGCCAGTAACGGTAATCTCCAGCCTGATCCATTAATGGTTTGGCAACCTCGTCTGAGAGATCCTTCCACCACAGGCTAAAAAAGAGGGTACGGTTGCTGATCTCGGAATTCAATTGTTCGGTACGGGCGACAAGGCCCAACGCGGCCTGGTTTTGTGTGTCTTCGGTGAACCACAGTTCACCATAACTTCCCAGGCGCATGGCAATGCGGTAGATGCTTTCCAATCCCTTCACTGCAGCCATGAAATCCTTCTGGCTGATTTTGTCGGTAAGCAGAGGGCGCATCTTTTCGAAAGCAGAGGTTTCAGCCTCGAGTTTTTCAAAAGCGGCTTTCATTTCCGGTGAATCTGCAGCCGGGTATAAGTCCACCAGGCTCCAACGTTTTTGAGAATATGTTTTGGTCATTGATTCCTCTCGTGAGTGATTGAGATTTCCGTTCCCTAAAACTTGATGATAACGTGTATTGAAGATTATACCTTTTTTCAAAATTGAAAGTTTACCAGCCAGTAATCACGAAAAAAGGAAAGCTGCGAACTTTCTTTCCGCAGCTTTCCATCAACGGTCTATATCGTGAACTAATGGTGTTCGGCTTTTTCCGCTTCCTCGGCATCTGCCTTGGTCTTGTGAATCGTGCCGTCAGGATGATTGGGAGGTGTATAAACGGTATACAACTTCAACGGTTCGGTCTTTGAGGCATTGATCACATTGTGCCAGGTACCCGCAGGGACAATGGCAGCATCGCCGGCCCCAATGGTATGCGTTTCACTATCATTCAAGACAAAGGTTGCCTGTCCTTGCTCGATGCGGAAGAACTGATCCACGTGATCATGGATTTCGTTGCCAATCTCTTCACCGCCCTGCAGGCACATGACCACCAGCTGCAGATGTTTGCCAGTGAAAAGCACTTTCCGGAAATAGCCGTTATCTTCGGTTTCTTTTTCAATGGGTCCAAAATAGCCAGTCATCAGATTCTCTCCTTTTCCAAATCTTTTGGTTTGCAGTAGGATAAATCAAATCATACAATGCTGATCATCTATTGATCATTTACATTGTATAAGTAATTTATTAATAAAATACAAATGTTGCAGAATCACCATCATTTCAGTTCACTGAACAATTCCAACATTTGCGCCTGGATTCCCGGCGCACAGGCCAGCACGGAATAAGGTGGTCTGAAGTAATCGGGATTTCCAGTCAAAGAGGTCACCTTTCCACCGGCTTCTTCCACGATCAGCATGGCAGCAGCAATGTCCCAGGCATTCATATTCTGAAACCAGTAGGCATCGAGACAGCCGCTGGCTACATAACAGGTTTCCAGCGCAGCGCATCCCAGCCGGCGTACTCCCTGGGTGGAGTGATTGAGATGATTGAAAACGCGCAGGTTGCGGTCGTAGAGATGAGGATCTCGGCGGGTAAAAGCCGTAGCCTGCAGACTTTTTTCGAGTTCGGTGACATCGGAGGGATGAATGGGCTTTCCGTTCAGATGAGCACCCTTTCCGCGTTCAGCAGTGTAGCACTCGTCGCGACTGGGATCGTAGACCACGCCAATCTGCATCACCCCGGCATGCTGCCAGGCAACCGAGATCACGTAGATGGGTATGCGGTGTGCGTAGTTGATGGTACCGTCCAACGGATCGATGTACCAGCAATCACCGCTGCTGCCATGGAGCGAACCTGATTCCTCTGTAAGGATCGAATGATCAGGATATGCCTTTTGGATTTCTCCTAGCAAATAATCTTCACACTGGCGGTCTACCTCGGTAACCAGGTCCGTGGCGCCCTTATACCCCAGGTCGTGATCGCTATTAAACCGGTTTCTGGCGATGGCTCCCGCATGTTTTGCCCATTCAACCACCTGGGCAAGTTCTGGTTTCGTAGTTTCAGTCATTAGCGTTCTCCATTGATTTCGGCGATGAGTTGAATAAAAAACTCGTCCAGGTAGCGGCTGCGGGCGTGCGCCAGTTCACGGGCAGAAGAAGTATAGAGCTTCTTCTCAATCTTGCGCAATTTGAACAGGTACTCGTGGTATGCGCTGTGCAGTTCGCCGGGCATCTCCTTACCGGTCTCGATGAACTGGCTTGAAGGTTCAGTATAGAATGGGGTACCCGCCAACGCAGCGTAGACCACCACGCGTACGGCACCAATCGCCCCCAGCACATCCAGCTTGTCGGCATCGAACAGGCATTTGGCTTCGATAGTCTGCGGCGGTTCACGGTCATCACGGAAGCGGTGGGCGCGGATGCAGTGCTGAACGGCCTTGATTCGTTCCTCCGGCCAGCCTTCTGCTTCGAGAACCTCTTGGGCAATATCAGCCGATCGTAAATGGTGGTCCTTGCGCACGATGCTGCCGGGGGTGGTGCCGTCAGCATCGTGGAGAAGGGCTGCCGCCCGAACAATCTCTAGGTCTGCACCTTCAGCTTTGGCCAGGCGTTCTGCCGTGGCATAAACGCGTTCGATGTGCGAGAAATCGTGTACGGGGTCGGTGTTGATATACCATTGTTTGGCTTGGTCGAGTGTTAGCATAAATGTATCCAGAATGAACAAAGTATTAAACGAAAACCGCGAAGATGACGAGGGACAAAAAGATTTATCTGTATCCCTTTCGTCCCTTGTGCACCAACCGCTTGTTTTGTTTTAATTTTTTTTCACAAAACCTTTCTTGATTACGGTTTCCACCAGGTTACCGCCGAAGCGGTAGGCGAGGTGACGGTAATCGCTGACGGAGAGGATCAGGAGGTCAGCCTGCTTACCTTCTTCGAGGGATCCCACGCAATTATCTTTGCGTATAGCCTTTGCGGCGTTGATCGTAGCCGCAGCCACAGCCTGCGCCGGGGTCAGTTTCAAATATCGGCAGGCCAGCGCGATGACAAACTGCATGTTATCGCACCAGGCAGTGCCCGGATTAATATCCGTGGCAACAGCCAGGTAACCGTCAACAGCAATGATCTCTCTGGCTGGGGTGTACTCGGTCTGTGCCAACCCAAAAGGTGTACAGGGAAGTGAAACGGCAACCGTTTCTGCCTGTCCAAGACATGCAATTTCTGCGGGTGAAGTTCTCACCACATGGTCAATGGAGACTGCGCCCATTTCAATTGCCAGTGCCGCTCCGCCCAGATTCTCGAACTCATCCACGTGAACCTTCACCGGGAAACCAAGGTTCCTGGCAGCAGTCATGATCGACCGCGTCTGTTCCAGCGAGAAAGCGCCCCTTTCACAGAACACGTCCACAAATGGCAACGGTTGGGTATATGCGCGCTTTTTCCATAGATCAACTGCAGCAGGAAGCATCGTTTCGCAGATCAGGCGGGTGTATTCGTCCTCACGCCCGGTGTATTCCGGGGGAATAGCGTGTGCGGGGAGGAAAGTCGGCACAAGTTCCAATGGTCCTTCAGCATCCAGCTGAAGCAATACATCCAATTGTGCCAGCTCAGATTGAAGCTCCAGCCCATAGCCGGTCTTGGCTTCAGCCGTGGTAGTCCCGTTGCGAAACATAGCCTGTGCCCGTTCGCGGGTTTGAGTCAGTAATTCCACCACTGACGCCTGACGCGTGGCACGCATGGTGGAAGCAATGCCGCCTCCAGCTGCCATGATCTCCATATAAGTCTTACCCTGCAGGCGCATCTCAAATTCCGCAGCCCTGTCGCCTGCCCAAACCAGGTGAGTGTGAGGGTCGATAAAACCGGGCATCACGACTTTTCCGCGGACATCCAGGCGCTCTTCATCGGGAAAGCGTGTCAACATTTCTTCCGTTGATCCCACTGCCGCGATCTGCTCTCCACGGATCAGGACAGCACCCTTCTCAATGATTCCAAGACGGCCAAGTTCACTTCCCCGTTGTGCGCCGCCAGCCAAAGTCAGTAATTGAGATGCAGAATGGATCAGCATATCCAGTCCAACCTTTCCATATCAGGTTTAGTATACCGTTATTGGATGGTGTTTTGCGCCTGGGAAACCAATGTTTTTTCCGACCTGACGTTCATCAGTGCCCAGAAAGCCACGAGTACAAATACGACTGCCGAAAGCGAGTTGACCCAGAAACCAACCTGGAAGACAAACGGTGCTACCAGGTTCCCGATCATCCTGCCCAAAGACAGGCAGGCTACATTTGCTCCCAGCATCGTTCCCCTGGCTTCGGGTACCAGGTCTGTGATCAACGGCAGTGTAGAAACAAAGGTGAATTCGTAAGAGAGATAGAAAAAGAACAACCCGACAAGAGCGCCAAATTCCGTACCGCCAATGAACGGCAGGGCAGCAGAAACAGCAAACATCATCCCCATGCCGATTACGATAGTACGCTTGCGGCCAAATTTATCCGAAACGATCCCGCCCAGAGATTCGCCGCTGATTTCCGATATGCCGATCACTGCCGAAGCTGCACCAAGCGCTGCCAGCTTCAGACCGAATGAATCTTCCAGCCAGACACCGAATACCAGGTTGATCACCTCGTTGGCAGAAATCAACATCAGGCTCATCAGCAGTCCGTAACGCGCAGCTGGAATTTTAAGCAGCGCACCAAGGGCTTTGAAGATGTTTTGACCGGTGGTCTGTGGAGGTTTTCGGTTCGGAACGAACGCCAGGATCAGTAGAAATGCCAGGGTACCCAGCGCCGCAGTAAAAGGGAAGGGTGCCCGCCAGCCGTAATGGTCAATAATCCATCCCAACACCGGCATACCCAGGATAAAGCTCGTCCCCCATCCAATTTCCACGAATCCCAGGGCCGTCCCGCGCCGTTCAAAACGGACATTGTCTCCGATATACGCCTGGGTCGAGGAAAGGTACACGAACATCCCCAAAAAGGTCAGGCTGATCGAAATTGAAAAAGCGGTAAAACTCGGCCAAACAGCGACCAGTCCGGCGCCAACAATAAAGATTGCCACGCCGAGGAGCATTCCCGTTTTGCGTGAACGCCGATCGGCAATGGGTGTAAGAAAGAGGCTCAGTGCGCCGCTAATCGAACGCCCGGTCATGGCCAACCCTATCGCCGTCAGATCCACCCCCAGTCCCGATGCAAACGTGTTGAGGAATGGATAGATCATGCGCGTGTTGACATTGATAAAAAAACGCACCAGTGCAAATAGGATGACCTGGCCGCGCACTGGAAGCCTGTTTTGAAGCGCCGAATCGGGAGTTCTTACTTCGCCGTACATTCTTTTTCCTTGGGAAGGCGGATAAAAAATAAGGCCAGAACGGCCAGCAAGTTCAAGAACAAACAGGCCAGGACATTCGCTATGAATCCTCTCGTATACAGCCGCGGAGCAAGCAGATCACCAATCGCCCTGCCAAGACTGAGCGCAGCAAGATACAGCGACATCATTGTTGCCCGGGTCGCCGGGGTTACCTCTGTCATTAATGGAAGGGAACTAACAATAACAATCTCAAAGGTAATATAGAAAAAGAAAAGCCAGATGAAAGCTCCCACCAGCGATTTTTCAAGCAGGGGAAAGGTAAGCATCCACACCAGGTTGAAGAACAGTCCAACACCGATCGTCCTTTCTTTTCCAAACCGGTCCGCCAGGAATGCCGCAATGCCCTCCCCGGAAAGTTCAGAAAATCCGATCACTGAAGAAGCGGCACCCAGGGCAGCCACCTGAAGCCCGAAGGAATCCTGCATCCACACACCAAAAACAACGTTGATAATTTCATTCCCAGTGATAAAAGCAGTTCCCATAAGGATACCGAAGATGGCTGGCGTGAATGAAAGAACTTTCTTAATATCTTTCAAAATCATCAAAGGTTCAGGTTCCGACGGCCTGTCAGTGGGAATCAGCCACCAAAGTAAAACAGTCAGGATGACTCCAAGAATGGATAAGGCCGCATACGGCCCTGACCAGGTAGTTTTTTCGATGATCAATCCCGCCAGGGGAACGAGCAGGATGAATGAGAGCGCCCATGATAATTCAGAGAATGCCAGGTAAAAACCGCGTTTTTCATAGGGGGTGTGGTCGCCAATATAAGCCTGCATTGCAGGAAGAAAGATGTTGTTGCCGAGATTACCCAGCATGATCGCCAGGAAAAAAGTGAGGTAGCCGGGGAAGAACCACGCGGCAAAAGTGCCCGCCAGAAAGATAAGCATCCCGATCAGCATACCGATCTTTCTTCCGCGGCGGTCGGCTATTGGTGCAATAAAAGGACCCACAGCACTGGTTGCCATGGAAGCAGCAATTGCCAACGAGATTTGACCAATCTCAACCCCCAGCCCGGCCGCGAAAACCGCCAGGAATGGATAAACCATGCGTGAAGAGGTGTTGATCATCAACCGCGATACGGTAAAGAGGCCGATACGCAAATTCAGGGTCTTCGTTGAGGTCATAGATTAATTATCTTCAAAAATAAAAATCCCTCCCGAAAATTGCGGGAGGGAAGTCCCTTGGAACTCTTTCAATCGATCGTACGCTGCGGACGCTCCGGCAGGCTGTGAAAATTCACAGTGCTGGTACTGTATGAGCCAACACGTCCGATTTTAATCAGCCAGTCCAATTCCTCGTTAAGTACATGATGGCTGATGTCTTTTTCTTCGACAGTGATGAACTCACCGGAACGCACGTCCTGAAACAATCCATCTCCCCAATCGATAGTAATTGTTCCGTCTTTTAATACAATAACCCAATGACGGTCTACAGGGGTGCCACCTGGCATTATGACTTTTTCCTCTCTACCAAATTACCCGAATAAAATAATTGGTTAATAATCAATGACTCATTATCGCACATATTTATCAAAGGTGGTATTACGAAGCTTGTCAACCAATATCTTCTGTGTTTCAGACCAGATGTCGTGAAGTGGACAATCTGCATAATTATCGCAGCTTCCTGGGGCTACGGTACAATCATTCAGCGCGATCGGCCCATCGATGGCTTCAACAACCTCAAGAAGAGAAATACCCTCCGCGGGTTTCGAAAGGACAACCCCCCCCCTGGCTCCGCGCGAAGTATGAATCAATCCGGCAATTGAAAGCTGTGAAATAATCTTGGCCAAAAATGATGGCGGAATCTTCTGAGTTTCAGCGATTTGTTTGGTAGATGCCCGCTGATTGGGATCCAGTCGGGCAAGGAATACCATCGCCCTGAGCGCGTAATCGGCTTGCCTTGTAATCTGCATAAAATTATTCCTCTTTGGTAATTTTGGTCAAAATAGTCTACTTCTAATGCATATTTTACTACGCTCGTCGTATTGTGATATAGTGACAATCATAATCCAATTATCGTGATCATCACCAAAACGAGCCTGCTTCATCAGTGAAAGGGTATAATTTTTCCATGAACAAATTTAAATTTCACCATTCTGTCGAAGTTCGCTATGCGGACCTTGACCCGCAGTGGCACGTTAACAACGCACGCTTCCTCTCGTTTGTCGAACATGCACGCTTCTATTACCTGATGGAATTGGGCCTTTTCGACGGGAAATCTTTCAATAATCTGCCCTTGATCGTTGGAGACATGCACTGCCGGTACTTCACACCCATTGAAGCTGGTGATGTGGTGGAGGTCTGGATGGGCGTTACAGAAATTGGCAACAAGAGTCTGGTGATCAGCAGTGAATTGACCAGCCCGGATGGCAGCATCCTGTACGCAACTTGTGAATCGATCATGGTCGGATACGACTACTTTACCAAGAAATCTTCACCGATCAGTGTTGAAATGCGCAAACGAATCTCTGAATATGAAGGGAAAGACTTCACCAAGAGGTAAGTTCTCATGACACTCCCAACCACCGACGAAAACCTGCTCGTAAAATTCCTTACCGACCTGCTCAAAACCCCCAGCCCAACAGGATATGCCGAAGAGGCCATTCTGTTCACAGAGCGTGCCTTCCGCGCCATCCCTGGCGTCAAGGCCAACCGCACCCGCAAAGGCGGACTGCTCGTCACAATTGAGGGACAGAAGAACAATACTCCGCGCGCACTGGCTGCACACGTTGATACGCTGGGAGCAATGGTAAAAACCATCAAACCCAATGGACGCCTGACCATGTCGATGATCGGCGGGTATGCCTGGAATACCGTCGAAGGAGAGGGTTGTACGGTTTTCACGCATGAAGGCAAGCGCATCCGCGGGTCCATTCTCATCAGCGCAGCATCCTCACACGTGTACGGCGCAAAGACAGCCGATTCCAAGCGCGATCAGGACACAATGGAGATTCGCCTGGATGAAAAGGTCAAGACCGCTGATGAAACCAAAGCCCTGGGGATTGAAATTGGAGATTTCATCAGCTTTGATCCGCGCGTGGAACTCACCAATGGTTTTATACGTTCACGCCACCTGGATGACAAAGCAGGGGTGGCCTGCCTTTTGGAAGCAGCCCGTGCCATGCACAGTGCAGGGTTAAAACCTGCCCAGACCACCTACATGTTCATCAGCAACTATGAAGAAGTCGGGCATGGCGCTTCAGCGGGTATTCCACAGGATGCAAGCGAGCTGGTGGTGGTCGATATGGCAGCCGTGGGAGAGGGGCAGACCTCGGATGAGTATCACTCAACCATTTGTGTCAAGGATTCCAGCGGCCCTTATCACCACGGACTGAGCAGCCATCTGCGCCGACTGGCGGATGCGAATCAAATTCCCTATAAGGTGGATATTTACCCTTACTACGGATCCGACGGCAGCGCCTATTGGCGTGCAGGAGGTGATGTGGCAGTTGCCCTTATTGGCCCGGGCGTTGATGCCTCGCATAACTATGAGCGCACTCACACAGATGCACTGACAGCCACTACGAATTGGGTGTTGGCGTATTTATTGAATTAATTTTTTTGAAAAGAGCTGCTTTACAGAGCGGATGAATTCTTCCGTATTCACTGCTTTCGTTTCCAAGGCAAGCTTCCAGCGCATCGAAAATGTCTGCAGGATAGAGATCAGCACCACGCCAATCACCTCATAAAACACGCGGAACTCCTGTGGCATCCCTCCTAAGAGGAACAGCACCATGAGGATCGCTCCAGAAACCAGTCCCAGATTAACCAAGGCTGGTTTTTGCTTCCATTTATATAGAAACAGCACTGTCAAACAAAGGAATAGGGCAGTAACAGCGATCCCATACAGCGGATAATCAATCATTCCCTCAATATGGGTCCTCAAATGAGGTTCAACGACCATTCCGGGGTTCTTGCGGAAATGAACGATCAACGGAATTCGTATGGCTAGAAAGATCAGTAATTGATATCCCGCACCCTTCACCGCCTTGAGGAGGCTCGGCATAAAAGGATTCCAGAACAGTAGAATGGACGGAATTGCCAAAACAACTGCAGTTTCTTTGTTTAAAACAGCCAGAGCAAAAACTATGAAATACAAGATTGTTCTGTTTGCAGCTATTGCCGCAAATGCCAGGGTGCAAAGGAACAATTGGGGGAGATCGTAAATGTAACCAAAGAACATCAACGGCAGCAGTCCAAAAGTGGAGAGCAGTGTCAGACGACCGGCTTTCTTTTCGGAAACGTCAAAATTTTTCAACAATAAGAATCGGAAAGAGAAGTAATACCCGGGCAGTGACAAGAACTGCCAGAAAAGGCTGACAACAGCCTCAAATCCCTGGTCTGCTGATACGCGATACAGCGAGAGAATGACCGAAAAGATGCGACTGTTTGCAATCGCTTCATTGATTTGATTTCGAATTTCGAGCGGAAAAATCATACTGGTGAACGTCGTAAGCCAGGGGATCAGCACTCGCATGACAAACGGGCGGTGTGCCGTTCCATCCAGCATTGCCGAAAAGGAAGCGCGGTAATTCTCGTTAACGGTGGAAAACCTGAGGAAAAAAAGGAACACGCACAGGCTGGTCAGGATTGCGGCAGCTGTGAAGACGATGCGGTAGGTGTTGGTTGTATTTCCATCTGTTTTGCGTGTTTTCATAATCCTCTGGATTTCGTTTGGCTCCGACATTTTTCCCCTTTTGCTTCACCAAGGTTTATTCACTCGTGAAAATGCCGTATTGCTCGACGCCTCAATCTTCAAGCTGCGGTTCTTTTCACTGCAATTCTATACCACTTTTATTGCCCCCATCTTCAAAAATCCGGAGCCATTCTTATTAGATATTTATAATTGCGCGCTACAATGAGGACAAACAAGAATCCGGCATTTAGCTGGTACAATCATGTCGGATTTATTATATTTGTAACATTTTCCGGTTGGATATACCGGCCGTATATTTACCATTTACTGGTGATCAGCGGATTATTTTCAGGAGGATTATCCTTTGGCTGGCATGGAACGTTTTACACAACGAGCGCGGCACGTGCTCTCCCTGGCACACCAGGAAGCTGAACGGCTGCGCCATACTTCAATAAATACTGAACACATACTGCTTGGCTTGATCGAAGAAGACGGCGGCGTTGCCGGGCACGCCCTGCGTGAATTAGGGCTGGAAACCGACCGCGTTCAGGAAATGGTTGAACGCCTGGCACCAATGGGTTTGACCGAGACGCCCGCGCTCGAGCTATCTTACGGCGCGCAGCAGCTGCTGGAATTTGCTATCGAAGAAGCCCGGCAGCTCGGGCACCAGTTCATCGGCACAGAACATCTGCTGCTGGCTCTCACCCGTTCCACGGAGGGGCTGGCACTGGATGTGCTCAAGAAACTCGGCGTCACACCCGAACAGGTGCGGCGGCAAACCCGCCGCGTGATGGAGGAGAGTTCCAACTCTCCGGCAAGCGCAGGATCAGCTCCTTTGGCGCGCCGCGAGGAAAAGAAAGAAGCCAAAACCCCGCTGGTCGATCAACTGGCGGTGGACCTCACCACCCTGGCTGAAGAGGGAAAACTGGATCCGGTGATCGGCAGGCAGAAGGAGATCGAACGCGTCATCCAGATCCTTGCCCGGCGCAACAAGAACAACCCCGCACTCATTGGTGAACCCGGTGTGGGCAAGACCGCCATCGTGGAAGGTCTCGCCCAGCGCATCATCGACGGCGACGTCCCTGCACCGTTGATCGGCAAACGCGTGCTGCAGCTGGACGTTGGCTCGCTGGTTGCCGGTACAATGTACCGCGGGCAGTTTGAGGAGCGTCTCAAGCGAGTGATCGATGAACTCAAGGCTTCAAAATCCATCCTTTTCATCGACGAATTACATATGCTCGTAGGTGCAGGTTCTGCAGGATCGTCAGTGGACGCAGCCAATATTCTCAAACCTGCGCTCTCCCGCGGTGAACTACAGGTGGTGGGCGCTACTACTTTGGATGAATACCGCAAGCATATTGAAACTGACGCGGCCCTCGAACGCCGCTTCCAGCCCATCATCGTGCTCGAACCCACAGTAGACGAAACGATCCAGATTCTAAAGGGGATCCGCAAGGCCTACGAAGAACACCACCGCCTGGTGATTTCCGACGAGGCCATCGAGGCCGCAGCCCACCTGTCTTCACGTTATGTCACTGAACGGTTCCTGCCTGACAAGGCCATCGACCTGATCGACGAAGCCTCTTCGCGGGTGCGTATGTACAAGAGTCCGGCTGCCCAGACTTTCAAAGAACTAATGGTCGAGCTGAAGGATGTTAAAGCCCACCGCACCGAAGCCGTTCAAAACGGACGAAATGACGACGCCCAGGCACTCTCTGACCGCGAGACAGACCTGAAAGCCAAGATTGAAAAACTACGCACCGGCTGGGATCGTACCACCAGCCCGGTCGTGACTGCTGATGACATCGCTGAACTCGTATCCATGTGGACCGGCGTACCCATCATGCAGCTGGCCACCGAGGAATCGGAACGCCTGCTGCATATGGAAGATGAATTATCCAGAACAATCATCGGCCAGGAAGAAGCCATCAACACCATTGCCAAGGCCGTGCGCCGCGGACGCGCCGGACTGAAAGACCCTCGCCGTCCGATCGGATCGTTCATGTTCCTTGGTCCAACAGGTGTGGGCAAAACCGCCCTCACTAAAGCACTGGCATTGTTCCTCTTTGGCAGCGAAGACGCCCTGATCCAGATCGACATGTCTGAGTTTATGGAACGCCATAACGTCAGCCGCCTGGTGGGTGCACCTCCGGGATATGTAGGGTTTGACGAGGCCGGACAGCTCACCGAGGCCATCCGCCGCCGCCCGTATTCGATCGTAGTGTTCGATGAAATGGAAAAAGCACACCCCGACGCGCATAACATCCTGCTGCAGATCATGGAAGAAGGACAGCTTACTGATGCCCGCGGTCACAAGGTCGATTTCCGCAACTCGATTATTGTCATGACCTCCAATATCGGTGCTGAAGACATCCGGCGCCAGGGATCGATGGGGTTTGTCTTGAACCGCGACGAAAAGGCTGCCGAAACCAAAAACTATGAAGACATGCGCAAGAAACTGCTCGATTCCTTGCATAAAGTGTTCAGACCTGAGTTCATCAACCGCCTGGATGGTGTGATCGTATTCCGGCCGCTCAACCGCGAGCATATCCGCAGCATTGTCAACGTTGAATTGGAGAAGGTGTCCGAGCGTATGCGCGAACACAATATCACCCTGCGCGTTTCAGAGGCAGCACAGGAATTCCTCGCCAGCGAGGGCTACAACCCTGAAATGGGAGCCCGCCCCCTGCGGCGTGTGATCCAGGACATGGTAGAAGACAGGTTATCTGATGCCGTTCTGGCGCACGACTTTAGCGACGGAGATGCCGTGCTGGTTGATATCAACAAGGAAAAAGAGATCGTGCTCAAGCGCGATAAGAAACGCACCGTTTTGGTAAAAGCTGCCAAAACCGAAGGTGAACAACCGGAAGAACAGAAACCGGAGCAAGTGCCAGCCTGAAATAGCAGCACTCGGTGAAAACCTGAATCTCAATGAGAGCAAAACCAAAAAGCACCTGAATGAAATCAGGTGCTTTCTTTATCCTTGATAGCGAAAACACAAATCGTCAGCATCAATCAAGCCATTCGATCAATGGTTGAAACCTGATTCGATTCCTTTTATACTGATAATGCGGAATAATCCTTTTTTGAAAGGAGAATAATTATGTTAACCGTTTCCGCATTACTCCACATTAAAGGACACGGTGTCGTCTGCATTGAAAACACCGCCACCTTGCTCCAGGCCCTCCAATTAATGGCCGAGAAGGATATCGGAGCATTAATCGTCACAGAAAAAGAAAAACCGGTTGGTATCTTCTCAGAACGCGATTTTGCGCGGATCGCAGCAAAAAATCAAACCATTGACCTGAAAATACCGGTTGATTCCCTGGTTACCCGCGATGTTTACTGCTGCACCCCTGATGTGACGATCGACGAAGTGATGGCGATTATGACCAAAATGCGCATCCGCCACCTGCCAGTCAAAGATTCAGGAAAGCTGATCGGAATCATTTCGATTGGCGACGTCGTGAAGAACATGATCGAAGACAAGGATCTCTTGATTCAGAGCATGGAGAAATATATCTGCGGGCAGGGCTACGGCGAGTAAACTCAAGAGCACATTCCTGCCGAGTACTGAAAGCGATGCAATTCCTGTCGAATTCCGTTTTCACGGATATTCTGAATGGTACAATTGCATTTCCATGCCACTGGTGGGATTCTTCATTGCTGAGTCCTTTGAACATCAACAAATTTTGACCTGTTAACATCAAACAAAATAATTCATAGAGGAAAGCATGAAACACTTGAACCGTTCAGCCTTGATTGCATTACACGACTATAACGTTTACGCCAACAACCTTGTGCTCGAAACAGCCGCGAAGATGTCTGAGGATGAACTCTCGCGGCAATCCAGTCCCAGCCATGGATCAGTCATCAACCTTTTACGGCACGTTTTCGGCTGCGAGTATTACTTCCTGATCCTCTGCATGGGTACAAAACCCGAGGATGCTGGTACCGATTTGCCCTCCCTCTCCACACTTCGGGATTACTTTGCCGCATTGGGGGAAAGGCGCGCCGGGTATCTCGATGCCGTGAACGAGTATGAACTGACGGCAGAAATCACGGTGAACATTGGAAAGGGAGAGTTCACGCTCCCCCGCTGGCAGCTTATGGCGCAGTCGCTAATCCACTCCATCCATCACCGCGGTGAGCTTTCGATCGTAATGACCGGACTCGGTTATCCCCTGCCGACGCTTGACCCCATTCTAAAGTATGTGAGTGATAGCGGCCAGGTATGGCCTCAATATTAGCAATCACTATCGAATGACGCTGCTGATGAATCCTGTAAAATTTTTTATGGTATATTTTAATTTCAGTTAGTCATTCCTCCGCGCTGCTGCGGAGAGCCCCTTACCTTTTGGAGTATGCCTCATGTACTTTGCCATTGAGGGCGTCATCGGTGTTGGCAAGACCACCCTCGCCCGCCTGCTTCAGTCGCAATTTGAAGCAGAGCTGGTGCTCGAGGTCTTCGAAGAAAATCCCTTCCTGAGCAATTTCTATTCCGACCGGGCCCGTTACGCGTTCCAGACGCAAATCTTTTTCCTGCTCAGCCGTTATCATCAACAGCGCCGCAACATCAGCGACAGACTCGGCATGGTCAAGGCGATCATCAGCGATTACACCTTCGAAAAAGACTCCCTTTTTGCACGCATCAACCTGACTGGCGATGAACTGGATATGTATTACAAGGTACAGGAAGCGCTGGCTGAGAAGATTGCGCCGCCCGACCTGGTTGTTTACCTGCGTGCCAGTACTGATACACTGATGAAACGTATCGCCATGCGCGACCGCCCCTACGAGCGCCAGATGGATCGCGCTTATATCGACCTGCTCAACCGAACTTACGACGATTATTATATTTACTCACCTCACAATACCCCGGTTTTAGCCATCGAAACCGACGGCCTGGACTTTGTCAACCGGCCTCAGGATCTAGAATTCATCAACAACCGCATCCGCGAGGAACTTCGACTGACTCCCTACCAGCCAAAATTACCCATCTCGTAAGGCGAGGGAAGCATGCGCGTCACACGTGAAATCTTACTCAACCAGGCACGAGAGAACGCCGCAAAACTGGCCGCAAAGGACCGCGGCCTGATCTGCATCTATATCGCCGGGTCGCTGCTGCAGGAAGACCCCCTCATCGGTGGAATAACTGATATCGATCTCATTTGCATCCACGACCGCCGCGTCAACTCGCGCCGCGAAGTGATTCGCCTGAGTGCGGATATCAGCCTGGACCTGGCGCACTACGAGCAGGAAGAGTTTGAACCCGCCCGAAAACTGCGCACCAATGCCTGGATCGGCGGCGAGATGGAGAATGTTCCCATCGTGCTTCACGATTCGCTGCACTGGTATGATTTCACCCGCGCCAGCGCCACTGCCCAGTTCTGGAGACCGGAGAATATTACAGCCCGCGCAAACAGCTTCCTGGTTCCGGCACGCAAAGCCTGGTCCGATCTGCGCGACGATGCCATACCGCAAGGGATCAAACGCACCACCGCTTACCTTGGGGCGCTGCGCGATACCGCCAACAGCGTCGCCGTGCTGAGCGGTGCACCGCTGACGGCACGCCGCATGCTGGTTGATCTGCCCTTGCGCTCGCTCAAGGCCAATCTTCCCACCTTCGCAGGTGATTTTGTACAACTCTTCACCAACAGCGAGATCACAGATGATCTCTTCGATCAATGGCTACAAACTTACCCGGCGATCTTCGATGAATTGAAAGAAACCGGTGCGGCTCCTGTTAGTCTTCAATTCTTCCGGCGCGGATACTATGAAAAGGCGATCCGCGCTCTGTACTCCGAACACCCTGCGGCTTCGATCTGGATCATGTTATACACCTGGACACTGGCCGCAACCTCCCTGCCAAAAAGCGGAGCATCTTACAACAACTGGCAATTGTTGTGCCGCTCACTTGAACTGGACAGCCGCCATATGCCCGCCCGCCTCGAAGCACTCGATATCCTGTTGGATACGGTAGAAGAGACCGTCGAACGCCTGCAGCAGTAATCGCCTGCGATTTTGAAGTCAATTTCTACACAATGAAAATCAAAAACTGTGGATAAATCCCGATTTTCTGTGGATAAATGGGGATAAATCCGTCTGAAAACCGTTGACAGCCTCTGGATAACCCTGTGGAGAAAACAAGGATTTTGTACCGCTTTATTCCCGGAATTCACACAATTAAAGAAAATTTAAGATTTAAAATTAACAAATCTTTTTTCCACAAACTATTCACAATTACGGGTAGAAAAGGGACAAATCTTTGTTCCATATATACAGATATGTATCATGATCATACCCCCATATATGTGCTTAATTTCTGATTTTTCTGTTTTTATCCACTTTTCCACAGCCCCTACGATGACTCCTATATTAACATACATAAATATTACCAGTTAATAATATTTACCTGTGATTGATTTTGCTAAACGAAATGTGTATATTGTAAATACATAAAAGTACCCCCATGGCTTCACAAATCCTGGCATCGTTATCCAGGTGGGAGATGTGGTTGTGGACGTTATTAAGGTAAAAGCCAATTCTCGTACTGCTGCTGTAGCGGGGGCCATTGCTGGAGTCATGCGCGAACATAAGCATGCGGATATTCAGGCAATTGGGGCTGGGGCTGTGAATCAGGCAGTTAAAGCACTGGTTCTAGCCAAAGGGTATCTTGCAGAAGATGGAATCGAAATCATCTGCATTCCTGAATTTGTCGATGTGGAAATAGACGGAAAGGTGCGTACAGCGATTAAACTCGTCGTTGATCCAAAAGCATGACTGCACGAGCTTTAACAATTGTACAGGAGAAGGTTTAACTATCTTCCTCTATAGTTAAACACGCTCCGCTTCCTCACGGGTAAAGACAACCTCATCTTTACCCGTTAATTTTTCCTCCACTTTGGTGATGATCAGGTTCAGGTGCCGTGGATGTGCAACATAGTCCAGATCGTCGGCTGGAACGGTGAGCACCGGACACAGTGTGAAGTGGTGGATCCAGTTTTCATAGAGTTGATTTAATCTCTCCAGGTATTCCGGGGCAATGCTGCGCTCGTAATCTCGATTGCGCAGCTCGATGCGTTTGAGCAGCGTGGGAACCGAGGCGCGCAGGTAGATCATCAGATCGGGCGGCGGAAGGTATTCGACCAGAGTCCGGTAAAGGGAACGGTAAGTGGCATAATCGCGTTCGCTGAGATTACCCTGCAAAAACAGGTTGTAGGCGAACACTTCTGCATCCTCGTAGATACTGCGGTCCTGGATCACCGAACCCGGAGCGCGCACCAACTCCTGGTGAATGCGCAGGCGGTGGGTGAGAAAGAAGATCTGCGAGTGAAAACTCCAGGTGTGCATGTCTTTGTAGAAATCTGCCAGGTAAGGGTTTTCGGTCACAGGTTCATAGAATGGCTGGCAGGAAAGTCTTTCACAGATCATCTCCACCAGTGTGGACTTGCCTACACCGATGTTTCCTGCAACTGCAATAAACTTTTTCATGGCATCCTCGAGGGCTTTTTTTGGATCAAAGTAATTATAGCATCTGCAAAAATTGATTACAAAAAGACAACCAAGCTGCTGATTCTTGGTTGTCTTTTTGTGTAAAAAAAAAGGAGGAGATTATGCCGGAACGCAGGATCCGGTTGGACAAACTTCCGCGCAGGACCCACAATCTTGGCACTTGGCCGGATCAATTACATACTGGCCATCGCCTTCGGAAATTGCATTTTCGGGGCATTCGGCTTCACAAGCGCCGCAGCTGATACAGTCAGAGGTAATTTTGTAAGGCATGAGATTTATCCTTTCCCGTATAATTGACAGATTTTTTCCGCACAAAAGGATACTACTTTGAATAAAAAAAGTCAATGACATTCGATCGTGAAATGTCACGAAATCGGATTCAAAATGTAATATTTGAAATTCACGGGATGCGCACACTTTTTTCACAAAATCTTCACATCTTTCCCCTATCATAAGGTCAATCAAGCGGAGAGAAATGCTCCGCAACAAAAGGAGAATAAAATGAAAAAATTATTGGTAAGTTTGATCGTTGCAGGTGTGATCGTTGCATCTCTCGGCACCGCAACTGTTGTGAGTGCCCAGTCTGAAACACCCCAGCCGTACTTCGGACAGAACGGCGGCGGCAGATACGGCTACCGGGTCAATTCCGACCTGTACGAGCATGATGAAGTACTGCACGACCTGATGATGGAAGCCTGGTCCGCCGAGCTGGGCATCTCCGTGGACGAATTGAACACGCGCCTCGACGGCGGCGAGAGTTTGTCTCAGATCGCACTTTCAGCGGGATTGACCTTCGACGAGTTTTGGACGCTGAGAGATTCCATTCGCTCGACCGCAGTTGAACAAGCCCTGGCAGACGGATCGATCACGCAGGAACAGGCTGACCTGATCCAGCAGTCCATCCAGTTGCGTGCCGCCGGGCAGGCCCGCGGCGCAGCCGGAGCCGGCAGAGGGATGGGCGGAGCGATGCGCGGCAGCGGTGCCTGCCTGAACCTGCCCTGATAGCAGGTTGATCGTTGAAACGAACGGCTGCGGGTAACTCCGCGGCCGTTTTTGAACTTGACAACTTTCGGGCATGAATTATAATAATGAGCGCGTTCCTCGTTAGCTCAATCGGCAGAGCGGGCGGCTGTTAACCGCTAGGTTCGAAGTTCGAGTCTTCGACGAGGAGCCTGAACAAAAAAACATGCCCTTAAGGGCATGTTTTTTTGTTAAAGATTCTTCTCGACGAGGCACCCTGGAACGCTAGTTCCAGGGTCGACGAGGGTTCATTTTTGCTCCGAGTCGCCCCTGAGCGGATCTCGCGAATTTTGCGCCCCCGAACGATTTTTGCGAGAGGGGTGCGAAGGGACAGAGGAGCCATCTCGACGAGGCACCCTGGAGCGCAGCGGAAGTGGTCGCGGTTGCTGTGCACAGTTGTGCGACGAGGGTTCATCCTGGCGTTAGTTGCTCTGCTTTGAAGTAAAATCTAGTACTACCTGGTTTCTTCTGGCCGATCCTGAAGGGGAAACAAGTGAGAACCGTCCATCACTTTGGACTCTTGATGAAACAGAAAGTTCGTCTCGTATTGGTCAAGGCTAAATTCAAAACAAGGAAAAAGAGAAGATGAAAAAAATCATAATATTTTCAGCTCTAGTGATCATTGCAATTCTTTTCGCCAGCTCCATTTTCGTCGTTCCAGCCGGAAGCGTTGGCATTGTGACAAGATTCAGTGCTGTTAACCGGATGGCAGAGCCTGGCATCGGCATGAAAATTCCATTCATCGACTCTGTCCACAACATGAGCGTCCGTACGCAAAAAGACGAAGTGAACGCTTCGGCGATGTCGGAGAACCTGCAGGTGGTGACTTCGACCGTCGCGATCAACTATCACCTGGATGGGACGAACGCGATTACCGTTTACCAGAATATCGGTACCAACTATGCCGAAATTATCATAGCGCCTGCCCTGCAAAACACATTCAAATCGGTTACCGCCAAATTTACCGCGGAAGAGCTGATCACTAACCGGGAACAGGTTCGTCTGGAAGCCGAAGAGGAATTAACCGCCCAACTGGCCGTGTATCATGTCATTGTCGAAAATTTCAATATCGTCAATTTCGATTTTTCCCCGGAATTTCAGGCTGCCATCGAAGCCAAGCAAATTGCCCAGCAGGCCGTTGAAACCAGCAAGCAGAAATTAGCCCAGGCTGAGATCGACGCTCAAACAGCCGTCGCCCAGGCACAAGGACAGGCAGATGCCCAAAAGGCGATGAAAGACAGCGGTTCATTGACCCCGGAATATCTCCAATATCTGTTTCTCACCAAATGGAACGGGACTTTGCCCACAGTCATGACAAGCGCAAGCTCCGTTTTTGACGTGAGCGGATACGTTCCGAACACAACAAGTCAGCAGTAAAGATGCGAAAAAAGGCCAGTGATCTGGCCTTTTTTGATGTTTAGAAAGGGCGTGGGATGCTACAGCCATGTCCTCCGGAGATGGGAGGCAGATGGATGGAGAAAGCAGGAAATTTGTCTACCTGCGAGGATTGCCAGGCTCAATGGTCGACAACGTACTCAAAGAAGATTGCGCGGTCTTTGCGCCCTGAGTGAAGCAAAAGGGTCGCGATTGAGGCACACAGCTGTGCGACGAGGGTTAATCTGTGCTCCGAGTCGTCCCTGAATGGGCATTGCTAAGGGGTAGAGGAGCAGAGATACTATAATATCGTAGAAACGAGAGCAAATACTGATTTTTTGTTTGTATTATGAAGTTCTCTGTATAATTCTATAGTATTTGAAAAATAATCTTGCGGGGTTCTGTGATTATTGAAACCTATATTTAATGAAACCGTATCGTAAATTGGTGCATCAACGATGTCCCCTCATTAAGAACTAAATATTATCTAATTTAGCTCTTATAAAAATGAAAGTTAGAATAATCCTAAATTATCGAAAGAGAAAAAATTTTTGGGAGAAGTTATAAATGACCAAATATATTTCAACTACAATTGAAAATATAGAACAGCTAGACAAGAAATATGCTATTGAAAATAAGCGGCCTTGTGCCAATATAAAAAACCATTTAAGTAAAAACGAAGAAGTGATTTCTTGTTACTATGCTATTTCAGATCATTTCAAAGGAATATTATTTAAGAAGTATCTTGATATTGAGATTTATATATTAACAGACACAAAAATAATTTCCGCTATATATTTAGGCTCATATATAGATAAAATTGAACTACATAAGATAATTGATGTTCGTCCGTTAACAAAGGGTTTGTTTAACAAAGGTGAAGGGGTTGAAATTTCTTGCTTTCTTAATTCTTATACGCTTACTCATAATTCTTATAATAACGACGGAACTATCGAAAAGAATACCCGTAAATATCAAATCTTTCTTGAAAATGATGACATTGCCCTTCAATCTCAAATCATTTCAGATATTCAACACGCTATCGGGAATATCAATAAACCACCCCATAGGGTTGCTAAAAAATACAATGATGTCAATGTAAACCACCAAGAATCCATCACTACTCAATTGGAAAAATTGTCGAAGCTACATGAATCTGGGTTATTAACTGATGAAGAATTTAAGAGCGCAAAAGCTCAGGTTTTAGCAAAAAAATAACCAGTTCTAAAAGTATTATCACATAATATAATTCTTAAAATACCCGGTTCGAGTTTCGGCTCTTCAACAATCATTTCGGAAAAGAGCTCAACAACGAACTCTTTTTACCATTCCATCTACCTCTTCTGGACGATTTTCACCTAAGATCCATCCTTCTGCAACCTTGCACTCCTCTCCCTCGTATGTTTCATTGTGTTTGCCATATAATCAATGATGCACGTTAGCTCTGAACCACGAGGATTACCTATGACCATCGATCGTTCCACCCAAACCTCCGCCCTTCCGGTCGAAACACCCGCAAAAAAGGTCAACTGGAAGCAGGTCGGAGCCTTCATCGGCCTCACCTTCGCTCTCACCTGGCTGCTCGACCTGGCGCTGTATCTCAACGGCGGGCTGGCGAGCACCGCGGTCACGACAGTGCTGCAGTTCCAGATGCTGCTGCCGGCCTTTTCGGCCATGCTGCTGGGCATGTTCTTCTTCAAGGACAGCCCCATTTACGTCAAAACCAACCGTTCAAGGTCCCGCTGGTTCAACTGGTACTACCTGTTCTTTACCCTGGTCTACCTGGCCGCGGTGGTGGTGTGCTTCGTTCGCCCGGACCTGGTGCTGACGCTCAGCTCCTTTTTGCTCATCCCCAGCGTGATCGGTATGATCCTGGTCATCGTGCTGCGCGCCACCGGCGGCAAGGATTCGTTTGCCGGGGTCGGCATGGGGGGCGGCAAGCCCAAACTGTGGCTGCTCTACGGCCTGGCCATCCTGCTGTTCATGGGATTGCAGACCGCGCTGAACTGGCTGTTCAAAATGGGCCAGCCAGTGGACCTGGGCCCGCTGCTCGCCCAGTCAGCTGCCACGGGGATGACGGAGAGCGTGCTCCTGCTCGTGATCACCCTGCAGACAATCATTCTCGGCCCGTTCCTGGGGCTGCTGATCACCTTCGGTGAGGAGTACGGCTGGCGGGGTTACCTGCAGCCCGCGCTCTACGGCCTTGGCCGCGCCCGCGGCGTCGCCCTGGTGGGCGTCATCTGGGGCATCTGGCACTGGCCGGTGATCTGGATGGGATACAACTACCCCGGCCGTCCGTACCTCGGTTCTTTGCTGATGGTCCTCTTCTGCATCGCGCTGGCCTTCATCCTGGGTTACGCGGTACTGAAAGCCAAGGGCGTGTGGATCGCGGCTTTCCTGCACGCGCTGGTCAATCAATGCGCCAGTTATTTCATGGGCATGATCTACGCGCCAAACGATGTCGCCTTCTCGTTCGGCATCGGTATTCCGGGGCTGATCCTGATGGGGCTGTTGGTCTGGCTGATCCTGCGCGACCCGGTCTGGAAGCAAAGCGATTAAGACTGCCTGATATGGATGCTCAAGACACCCTGATCCCCCGGGGTGTCTTTTGTTTTCTTTAAAAGTCTCTATAATGAATTTACAAGGCATGATGAACCTGTCCCATACCTTTTGACAGGTTTGTCAAATGAACGATGAAACAGGTTTACAAGAGTCTGCACGATCACCATTGGGCAATCATCGGCATCCTGCTCTATATCACAGTTGTCAACCTTATCAAAAGCCCGTCCGGCACGCATCTGAACACCCTCGAATCCATTAAAGTGGCTGGCGAGAGCCTTCAACCCTGGGTGCAGATCGGTGCCATCATTGTTGCCGGGGTGTGGTCTTATTTCCTTTTCATCCGCAACCGCGTCGATTACCCCATTGCGAAGATCGATCAGACGGTCACCCATGCAGATATCGACGCGGATCACGTCTGCGTCAGCGTGTTCATCTCCCTGTCCAATTGCGGGAAGGTGCTGCTCAAGCTGGATTCCTGCATCCTGACCATCCAGCAGATCCTTCCGCTACACGAAGATATTCGCCAAAAAATTGCCAATTCTCCACTCGATGCGTTAAAAAGAGGAGAGGTCGAGCACCTGTTCATCGAGAAGCGCACGCAGGTCGGCTGGCACGAGATTGGTTGCAGGGAAGTGACGTGGCAGGAGGGGGAGATCAGCATCGAACCCGGTGAGACTGAGGAGTTCCAGTACGAATTCATCCTGGAAAAGGGCATCGAGAAGATTCGCGTGATCTCCTATCACCGGAACGTGAGGTATTCGAAAGCCAGGATGGGATGGCGCCGGACAACCCTGTACGATTTTGGGAGGTCCAATGGCTGAAGAAAAAGGAAAACCTAAGCGAGGGAAGAAACCAGTCGCCAAGACCACACCTGAACCGTCGGCCGAACCGGTGTATGAAGAGATACAGAATGAAGTACCGCTGGATATTCCGCAATTCGAATGGCTAAATGAACCGCTGCAGGGGCCTCTTTTTCATGAGATCAAGCCTGAGGGACAGCAGGACATCCTGGATACAGAAGCATCCCCTGAACTGCCGGAGGATGTATTACCTTCTAATGGACAGATGCATCCGCCAACGGTTATGGGAAGGGTTCACGGGGTACGCGGCGAACCTGATCGCACACCTGGCCCGCCAGACAGCAACGAACCACCAACCATCAAAGCCAAGGGACGCTGACACATTCGGGTGGTTTTCCCCAAAAGTTTTTCGTAAGATGAATCTGCACGATCCCGGGAGGAGAAATGGTTCAAAAAGTGAAGAAAAAGGGTTGGAAAAAGGAAGAAACAGCGATCAAACCCATTCAAATTCCGCTGCGCCGGCCTAATCCGTTGAAACGGCCTGGAGAAATCAAGCGTGGTGTGCGCGGTGAACCTGAGCGTGTTCCCCCTCCGCCGTTTACCCCGGATATTTAAGTCAATCACACAGATACTTTCCTTTATTCGATAAAAATTACAAGAGGGAGTTGGATGTGAATTGGTTGGTCGGCGTTCTGATCCTGGTTTTCGGCGGGTTGCTGGTCTGGCTGGGCGGGCGCAGGGTCACACTCCCCCGCAGGGCAAGTTTTGAGGAGATCGATGATCCCGCGGTTGGACAGGCCTACGACCGCATCAGCCGTTGGCCGCAGTTTCATTTTTTGCGCGCCATGATCATCAGGAAGCTGACCTATTATAGCCCCGCAGGAACCCTCGCAGACATTGGCTGCGGACCCGGATACCTGGTGGTGCGGATCGCGCAGCGATTCAGCCATCTTCAAGTGATTGGGGTCGACAATTCCGGTGAGATGATCGAAATTGCCAGAGTGAACGCAGAGAGAATACAACTTTCCGGCCAGGTTTCCTACCGCTTTGGAGACGTCATTCACCTGCCCTTTGGAGATGGCGAACTCGATTTTGCCGTCAGCACGGCCTCTCTCCATCACTGGTCCGAACCGGGCAAGGGTCTGGCGGAGATTTCCCGGGTTCTGAAACCTGGAGGGCAACTGCTGCTGTTCGACCTGAGAAGAGATCCGCCCGGCATCTTCCTGGGCATCCTTCGTTTCGCGATGGCCATGGTCGTTCCGCGGGCGCTCAGGCAGGCGGGTGAACCGCTGGGCTCGGTGCAGGCGAGTTATACCCCAACGGAAGTTGAAGCACTGCTGGCGGCATCTCCTTTCAAGCGAAGCACGGTGCAGGGTGGTTTTGCCTGGTACTTTGCCTGGGCGAAGAAAGAATAACGGATCTTTCCGGATGTTGTGAAATGCACGTCGTGTTATTTGGCACAAGCGGAGGATAAGCTGCCGCATCCGTGATTCGCAGGGATATATAATGATCTTGAAGGGGCTGCTGCATCGAGAAATAACCACCCGATCTACCCGGCGGGCTGCCCTTTTGGTGTTATGAAAAACAATCAATTTCTGAAACACGGTTATGGATATCCTGTTGCACTGACGGCCGCCTTTCTGGCAGGCATCCTTTTACGCGTCTACCACCTGTTCCTCGTGGGCTTTACCGTCCCTTTCAATCTCGGCGGATTGTTCCATCAAATGTCAATCGAGATCATCAAGGGGCATTTCATGCTGCCGGTCTGGATCCCGTATTACTTCAAAGGCGGGCTGCCTTTCGCTTATCCTCCGCTGCCTTTCTATATCCAGGCGCTATTAATCAAAGTTTTTCACCCCCACGGTTTTCTCATGGAAAACCTGCTCCCGCCCCTGTTTTCCATATTGAGCCTTTTCCTGTTTTATTTTCTAGCCAGGAGGGGCATCCAGAACCGGTGGGGGGTGTTGGCTGCAGTGCTGACCTTTGCATTGCTGCCCATCGCGTTCACCGAACAGATCGAAGCGCAGGGGCTGTCGGAATCTGCAGGTACCTGTGCCTTGATCTTCTACACCTGCACCCTGTTGTGGGCTAAGGATAGGCAGCGCTGGCGGTATTGGATCATTCCAGGGTTGGCGCTGGGAATCTGCGTTCTCAGCAGCCCGGGTTCGATCTACGCGGCCCTCTTCATCAGCCTGCTTTACCTGGCCTTTGCGATTTTTGACTCCGCCAGGAAGCGCAGTTTTCATCCTTTGTTGAACTGTTTAACCGTCGGACTTGTGGGACTGTTGGTTTCAGCTCCGTATTGGGCAGCGGTCATCAGCCATCACGGGATTGGTATTTTCCTCTACGCGTTTTCTGCCCAGAACGGCGGTCTGCTGGCCCGCCTTCGTTCGAACCTGGTCAATTTTCAGCTGCTGTCTGCCTCTACTTTCTGGAACGTCTTGCTCTACCTGAGCCTGATCGTCCTGCTGATCAAAAAAGAATTCATGCTTTTTCTCTTTTCCGCAGCGCTGTTGCTCGTACCGCGCGAGTCCTGGGTAATGTCCATCCCTGCCAGCCTTGCGATCGGCAGCGCGGTATATACATTCCTTTGCGCTTCCAGGGTCCCTACCAAAAAACTGCGCACGATTATCCAGGGAGTCGTGATTCTGGGGCTTGTCATCCTTGCAGTCAGCAGTTCCATCGGTGCCCTGAAAGGCTTGATCAATGGCAGCGTGTATGATCTTTCAGCCAATCAAATTGAGGATCTACGCCAGGTCAGGCAGTTCAATTTGATCCCGGCCAATGAGCCAGTCATTGTGGTTGGGAACTGGGGATTGATCGAATGGTCCCCCGCGCTGCTGGAACGCGAGGTGATCAACAATCATTTTGGGCTGGAATGGATGCCCCGCTATTATTCCCTGAACCGGGAACTGAGCGAAAAACTGATTAAAGCAAAAACCGCTGATGAAATGGAAGGATGGGTCAGGGATATTGACGCTGACGTGCAAGGGGTTTATCTCGTGGCTGACCGGGAGTATCTCGATCAGCTGAATCTCCATCCGGAGGGCGTTCAATCAACCTTCACTTTGCTCCAGCAATTTCAGGAGCTTGGGTTGGGATTGGTCACCTTCAAATGATCATAGTCCGTATCCGGATTCGATCTTCACGATGAGGTCATCCACAAAGCGGGCTGCAGGCATGCCGTCGATCACGTCATGATCAACCAGTACCGTCATGTGCAGCACCATTCTCTTTTCGATTCCGCCCTGATGCACCATCGGCTGCTCGTTGAGCGATCCAAACGCAAGGCACAGCGAGTGCATGCTGGTGGGAATGATCCATCCGTGTGTGTGTCCGACCATGCCGGCGGTGGTGACCATCACCGTGCCCATGGCGGCCTTTACCCTTTGGGGATTGTTGAGTATGAACGTTCGAAAAAGGGCTAAGCGCAGCCACTGAGGCAGCGCGGTGTAGATTTTCATCCACAGCGTGTCGCTTTCTCTGCCCAATACATACCCGCTTTCGTCTGCCACGGATTGCGTTTTGGCTGCTTCGATCTCGGTATGGATCTGATCCAGTGTCTTTCGATCCGCTCCGCGAATCGTATACGGAAGCGGAACCAGGGAACCGTTCACTTCCTTTTCCACAACGATCGAGATATCCACCTCGTCGAAGATCAACACCCGGTTGCGCCGCGGGCAGTTGATTCCGGCAGCTTGCGGATGGAGCGCGATGCAGTCTGCGATGACCTTGATCAACCACGCGGTGAACGAGACATGTCTTCCGGTGCGCCGGCTTTGCCTGACAGTTGTCCAGGCTTCAGTCACATCCACCTCTAGCAGTGCCGTGACGTGATGTTTGCTGCGTCCGATCTTTCCCACATCAAAGGTTAGCTGCCGGCTGGACGGATACTCGAGGGTACGAAAGTGCTGTCCTGACATGGCGTATACCTCCTGTATTTCACACATTTACAGCTTTAGGCAGTTTTTTGATGATCACGGATAAATCGGATTTACAAGTTAGAATGGGGCGATATCGTGATTCTATCACGGGATTTTCCCGTTGGTTCAGGTAGTATTTTTAGTAAGGTAAATTTCAAAAGGCGCGTCATCAACATACAATGAACGCTAGCCGGGTAGGGCCCTGGTGATCACTGTGTCTAGATGGTTTCGCAAGCGGAATCGATTCCGAACACAGTCTGGTTGATCCGATTGAGAAACTCGTTTGCTTGATAGAAAATATACTCAGAAAGGAAATATGGAGCTTAATGGAAACCAATTTGTATGAGCAGTGTTATTATTAAAGCTTTGATTTTCCTGGTTCGTAGCATCATATTATTATTGGAGATTATTCCATGAGCGTCGAAATCCGAGAAGTCACCACGCAGCATGATCTCAAACGGTTTGTACAATTTCCCAACAAGCTTTATCGCGGCAACCGCTTCAGAGTTCCCAGCCTGACAGATGATGAGCTGAAAACGCTAACCCCCGAAACGAACCCCGCTTTTGCCTACAGCCAGGCGCGTTACTGGCTGGCATTGCGCGACGGGAAGGTTGTCGGGCGGGTAGCGGCGATTGTCAGTGAAGGACACCGTCAGAAGTGGAACCAGGCATACATGCGTTTCGGGTGGATCGATTTCGAGGATGATGCCGAAGTTGTTGCCGCACTGATGGCTCAAGTGGAAGGCTGGGCTAGGGAGAAAAAACTCACCGCTGTGCACGGCCCGTTGGGATTCACCGATATGGATCATGCCGGGATGCTCGTGGAGGGCTTCAATGAACTCGGCACTATGGCGACAATCTACAACTATGAGTATTATCCCCGGCAGCTTGAGGCACTGGGTTATGAAAAGGATGTGGATTGGGTGGAGTACGAAATCACCGTTCCATCGACTCCTGATCCGAAGATCGCCCAATTGGCCGAAATTGTTTTACGCCGCGAGAATCTGAAGCTGATCGAGTTCAAGAACAGGAAAGAAATTCTTCCCTATGCCCCGCAGATTTTTGGATTAGTCAATGAAGGATACCAGAATCTCTACGGGTACGTTCCATTGAATGATGAACAGGTGGCGCTTTATACTCAGCAGTATTTTGGATTCATCAAACCTGAGTTTGTACCGGTTGTACTGAATGATGAAGGCCAAATGGTGGCCTTTGGCATCACTATGCCATCACTGACCCGTGCAATGCAGAAGGCAAACGGGAGGTTGTTCCCGTTTGGATTCATCCATGTCTTGCGTGCCTTGAAAAAGAATGACCGCGCTGACCTGTACCTGATCACGGTTAAACCGGAGTACCAGGGCAAGGGAGTGAACGCCATACTAATCAACCAGGTTTCAAAGGTTTTTGCCCGCAACGGCATCACCAAGGCTGAATCCAATCCTGAACTGGAAACCAACCACCTGGTGCAGGGGCAGTGGAAGCATTTCCCAACCCGCCAGCATAAACGCCGGCGCTGTTATATCAAGCACCTGGATTGACAAAAAAGACGCCCGAAAGGGCGTTTATTTATCATAGCTAATTCAACTAGTAATAGCAGAATTGCCTCTTGACATATAGATAAACATCAATATAATAGTGCTGATGACAACCGTTGAATTTGCTAAAGCGTTGGCCGATGAAACCCGCCAGAAGATCATGCAGATCTGCTGCTGTAAATCATTGAGCGTCAACGAAATTGTCGAAGAGTTGAGCGGTGTTACCCAGCCTACCGTATCGCACCATCTCAAGATCCTGCGGGACGCAGAGTTGGTGATCGTTGAACGGCGCGGAAAGGAAATCTACTACACTCTCAATCAATCCAGGCTGGCGCAGGATTGCTGCAAGGTAGCGGGAACCTTTGCCCCCAGCGTGGAAGTACAGATAAAAAAGAAGTAATTTTTTTACATTAACATATAGATAAATCTAAATATATCTATAGGTTTGTTCAATAAAATACATGGAGGAACAGATGAACAACGTACACCAGAAATCTGATTCAAACAAGGATCAACGCCAGGTTCGTGAACATTACGCGGCTGCGCTGAAAAGGGCAACATCTTCCAACAATAATTGTGGCTGCGGACAAAAAGATCAGAATTGCTGCAGTCAAGTCGATATTCTTTATCAAGACTCTGATGTAAAAGATCTTCCCAAAGAAGTAACCGAGATATCTTTCGGCAGCGGCGATCCGGTCACACTGGCAGCTCTGGAACCCGGGCAAACCGTCCTTGACCTGGGTTCGGGTGGCGGGATCGATTGTTTCCTGGCTGCACAAAAAGTAGGCCCCGGCGGGCACGTGATTGGCGTTGATATGACACCGGAGATGATCGACCGTGCGCGTGAAAACAAGACCAGGGTGAAAGCAGACAACGTAGAATTTCGGTTGGGCGAGATCGAGCATTTGCCCGTGGCCGATCAATCGATCGACACGGTCATTTCCAACTGTGTCATTAACCTGAGCTTCAATAAGCAGCAGGTTTTCAACGAGATCTACCGTGTGTTGAAACCTGGAGGCAAACTCGCGGTCAGTGATTTCGTTGCCGATCGTCCGCTGCCCCAGGAAATGAAGGACAATACTGAATCCTGGTGCAGCTGTGTATCAGGGGCACTTGAGAAGAACGAATATATTTCGATGTTGGAAAAAGCAGGATTTACAAATGTAGAGATCATTCCCGCATTTGGAACTGATGGTTCAATTGCAAATGGGGAAGAAGAAACCATAGACATTGTTTACAGTGCCAAGATTACGGCAAAGAAATAGTTTTTTACCGCATCACTATTGAAAACAGGTCTCCTCGTTGCAGGAGACCTGCTCATTTATGGGTCAATCAATTACCGTATAATAGGGTAGTTTCTACGACTTCATTGACCATAGGAAATTCAATATGCAGCGTTCTCAAAACTTATCCTTTACATTACAGCGCATTGGAATCATCCTCATCGCTGCCATATTCCTGGTTTTCATTTACACCACAATACATGAAAGCGGACATGCCCTTGCCGCGTTCCTCTTTGGGGGAAAAATTCACAAGATCGATGTCAATTTCCTCGATTTTTCAGCACACACGGTTTATGACGGTACGTTTACACCCGCACAGCATGCTGTGATCTCTGCATCAGGCTGGGCGTTGCCTGTTCTTGTATTTCTGTTATTCACTGTCCTCTCAAATAAAAATCAAAACCCGCTTGTTTTGGGTCTGAAATGGATCAGCGGAATCATGGTCACAAGTTCAACAATCCCCTGGGTATTCTTGCCATTGGTTTATCTTTCTGGGAATGCCCCCGCAGACGATGTAACCAGTTTCTTGAATCATTCCCAACTCCCGCCTGCAGCGGTAGCCCTGGTTTTTGCCTTGCTGGTGTGCGGGGGGATTGCATTGATCATTTTCCAAAAGGAATCCTTGAATATTCTTCGCACCTGGATGAACGAAAAAGCCTCAGTTTTGACTCAGCCTGCGCTCCGAACACCTCTTGCGTCTATGATCCTGATCACGGTTTGTCTGGCAGTGTTCCTGGTGGTGATCAACAGCGGTGAACAGAGTTTTAGCGCTCCTCAGGGATATCAGGTGATAGCCGAAGTGAACCTGGCCAGGACTGATACTCGGGGTGAAGTGATTTACACGTTTGAGATCACTGAACCAAAACCGCTGAGAATTTATCTCATTTTATCAGGGATCAAAGCCGAATCCCTCGACGTAAAGCTGCAGGGGCCGGATGGATGGGAGTCCATCCTGGTGCACGGCGAGAAGTACACGGCTTCGGAGGACAGGATCAACACCGGCTGGGATTTGCTGCCCGCGGGCCGCTATGATCTGGTGGTCACGGCTTTAAAAACGCGGGGAAAGTTGAGCGCATTTCTCAAACCCTGAGAAAGATGGGTTACTGACGGATTGAGTATAATCAAATCATGTCAAAAGCGATCAGCCAATACGTTTGTCAGCAATGTGGAAAGGTAGCCCCGCGTCGGCTGGGAAAGTGTCCGCAGTGCGGTGGGTGGGATACGATGGTGGAGGAAGTCCTTGTTGAGGAGACTCCGCCATCCAGGCAGCATATCCGCGGATTGAACGCCCGTTCACAACCTCGCCGAATGGGAGATATCGAAGGTGATGTCGAGCAGCGAATCCCGCTGCCGATCGGCGAGTTTGCGCGGGTGCTTGGCGGCGGCGTGGTACCGGGATCGATAGTCCTGGTGGGCGGAGATCCGGGCATCGGAAAATCCACGCTGCTGCTTCAAATGGCACTGGAGATGGCAGGAGCTGATAAATCTGCAGGTACCGGCAAGCACCAACAAAAAGTGCTTTATGTTTCCGGTGAAGAATCAGAACGCCAGATCAAAATGCGTGCATTGCGTTTATCCCGCCTGGCAGGAGAGGACGGATCAGAAGCGTTCAGCGATGAACTTCTGCTGCTTACCGAAACTAATCTTGACGTCATCCTGGAACACGTAAAAGATGTAAAGCCTGATTTGCTGGTAGTTGATTCTATTCAGACTGTGTACCTCCCGGATATGAACTCAACCGCCGGTTCTGTGAGCCAGGTTCGTGAGTGTGCCAACCGTCTGCGCGAACTGGCCAAGTCCAGCGGAATGGCTGTCTTCCTCGTGGGTCACGTCACCAAGGAAGGCGTGATCGCCGGTCCGCGGGTGCTGGAACATATTGTAGATACGGTCCTCTACCTCGAAGGCGATCGTTTCCAATCCTACCGCCTGCTGCGCTCGGTGAAGAATCGCTTCGGTGCCACAGCAGAGGTGGGCGTGTTCGAAATGCGCGACCGCGGCATGGTGGAAGTAGCCAATCCGTCCGAAGCATTTCTCGCAGAACGGATGGTTAACGCCCCCGGATCGGCCATCGCCGTGACCATGGAAGGCACGCGTCCGCTGCTGGTGGAAATCCAGGGGCTTACCAGTCCAAGCAACCTGGGTAATCCGCGCCGTACTCCGAACGGGGTTGAATTTAACCGCTTGATGATGATCACCGCCGTGCTTACCCGGCGCCTGGGGATTCGCCTGGCTGAACAGGATGTCTTTGTAAACGTCATCGGCGGGTTGCAGGTAGGAGAACCGGCGGCAGATCTTGCCGTTGCCGCAGCCATTGCGTCTTCGATGAAGGATATCCCTGTCAAAGCGGATACCGTTTTGATCGGCGAAGTGGGGCTTTCAGGTGAGATGCGCTGGGTTGGGCAGATGAATGCCCGGTTGCGCGAAGCGGCCAAGTTGGGATTCAAAACCGCGATCATCCCGCGGCGTATCCGTTTGGGTGAGCCGCTGCCGCAGGGGATTGAATTACGCGAGGCGCGTTCACTGCGTGAAGCGCTGAGTTTTGCTCTGATGTCAGACAAATAAGGGTTCGGTTCATTCAGGAGGATCGAGATGAGGGAATTCAATGGACTTCTCAACTGGGGACCGCTTTCTATGATCCGCCGTAATCACGGGTTGGAACACGCCACGATGAACCTTCTGGCGGCGGAGTTTCCCCACGCTTCGTTCGCGGGTCATTCAGACAGCAAAGGATTCTGGATCGTTGGTAATGTGTCCACCGATAAACTGCTTGAGATTGTTCAGACTGCCTTACGGCGCATGAAGGCTGGCGAAGGTTCACTGGCCATCCATGCCAACTGTGGAACCAATTATGTCACTGCCGGGTTGATTGCTGGATCGATTGCCTGGCTGGCCACATTTAGAAATGCGAATAAATTCTCGAAAAAATTAGACCGCTGGCCGCTATTGGTAATGATCATCACCGGATCACTGATCGCTGCACAGCCGCTGGGCCCCAAGGTTCAAGCGCATATATCCACATCAGGGCAGCCAGGCAACCTCACAGTCAAGCAAATCGTACGCTATGAACGCAAAGGCCCCGCTCTGCACCGCATCCTCACCACGGATGAAGCCCCCGTTGTTGAAAAGTAATTTGAAAGTAAATTACCGTCGGCTGAATCCATCAATATTCTCGCACTTGGTTTGTGTTCAGTATTTTATCGGTTGCCGTTAGGAGAAACTCATCTTGACTAAAGCAAACATCCACCTGCTGCGCGGAGACGACGCCTACTCGATCTCGCAGCACATTAAAAAGATAGCAGCCTCCCTGGGCGCGGATTTTGATCCGTCAATGAACCTGATGCGCCTGGATGGAAAAAGCGCCTCACTTGAAGAAATCCAAAACGCAGTTTCAACCCTGCCCTTTTTTGGCAGCAGCCGCCTGGTGATTATCGATTCCGCTGCCAATAAGATCGATAAGATCCGTCAGGAAAAGTATGCTGCCATCCTGGCGTCAGTACCACCCACCACACACTTGATCCTGGTCGCCGAGGATCATCAGAAATGGAAGAAAGACGGCAATAACTGGTCGCGAATTTGGGAAACACTTACCCCCACTCATTGGCTGGTAAAGGCGTTAAGTGGACTTCCGACAGCCGAGATCATTGATCTCGTGCTGCCTGACGAGAAAACCATGGGAGCGTGGATTGCTGCCGAGGCAAAGACTCAGGGTGGGGATTTCGATGAGGATGCAGCTCAAGAATTGAGCCGCCACATCGGCAACGACACCAGCATTGCCAGCCAGGAGATTGCCAAGCTGTTGATGTATGTGGATTTCAAACGTCAGGTGACCCGGGAGGACGTACTGGAGCTGGTATCGGATGAGGGATCGACGGATGTGTTCAAAATGCTTGATCACCTGATGTTGGGAGATAGCCGCACCGCTCAAGCCATGATGCATCGTTTGTTGGGTGATTCCCAGCCTGAAGTTGTACTGGGAGCAGTGATTCACCGCTTCAGGCAGTTGATCCAGGTACGCGAGGCCCTGGATGCCGGGGATGACCTCAAGGAACTGGCGAACAAACGTATCATCTTCTATAAACAGGTGAATGATTATTCCAAGGCAGCCCGGCGCTTTAACATGCACCGGCTGGAGGACATCTACCGCCGTCTTCTTGAAATGGATTTGCAGGCCAAAACCTCGCAGGTGGATTTGGCCACGAATCTGGAAATGCTGATGATGGAAGTATAAATCCCATTAAATGATTGAGGTGATACCATGACCAGCTTATTTGATCCCTTAACGATAAAAGATATTACCCTGCGCAACCGCATCGGCGTTTCACCCATGTGCCAGTATTCCTATACGGACGGCTTTTCAAATGACTGGCAGGTGGTGCACCTTGGATCACGCGCGGTGGGCGGTGCAGGATTGATCATCACGGAAGCGACAGCGGTCGATCCACGCGGGCGCATCACCCCTTTCGATGTTGGAATCTGGGACGATGCACATACCGAACCGCTTTCGCGTGTCGCACGAGCCATCAAATCCAACGGTGCGGTACCGGGCATCCAGATCGCTCACGCAGGGCGTAAGGCATGTACCGGCAAGCCATGGGAAGGGGGGAAAACTCTGCAAATTGACGACCCGCTCTGGTGGCAGGTTGTTGGAGCTAGCCCTATCCCTTACAGCAATGCCCACCAGGTGCCTGCCCCCCTGAGTGTTTCTGAGATTCATACGATACAGCAATTGTTCGTGTCAGCGGCAAAACGCGCCCTCGCGGCCGGATTCGAGTGGCTAGAAGTTCATGCCGCGCACGGCTACCTGCTGCAATCCTTCCTCTCACCCCTTTCCAACCAGCGTACTGACACTTATGGCGGATCGTTTGAGAACCGCGTGCGCTTTTTAATCGAGACGGTGCATTCGGTGCGTCAGGTTTGGCCGGAACGCCTGCCTCTTACGGTGCGTATTTCCGGCAGGGAATGGGTGGATGGCGGTTGGGAGGTGGGAGATTCTGTGGAATTGGCGAAATTGCTCAAAAAGGAAGGTGTGGATTTAATCGACTGCTCTTCTGGAGGTAACTCAGTCGATGCCAGGGTTCCAACAGATGAGGGTTACCAGGTGCATATTTCAGAAGCGGTGAGAAATCAGGCAGAAATCCGAACCGCTGCTGTTGGGTTGATCACCCGTGCACAGCACGCCGAAGAAATTATCAGCAGCGGTAAGGCGGATATTGTACTTCTGGGACGGGAAATGCTGCGGAATCCATATTGGGCCGTGCAAGCCGCAAGGGAATTAGGACAACCACTGCCAGTCTCACCTCAATACCAGCGAGCATACTAAAGAATTGTTTCTAGAATTAAACTAAAAGGCTGGAGATTTATTCTCCAGCCTTTGATGCTACTCAATGTCTTCTGGTTTGATGATGAGAAACGCTATAGCTCCCAGCCACGGAATGGCTGCGATAATCAATGCCCAGATGGCTTTGGAAATGGTCGAAAGCTTTCGATCGCGTAATCGAACCATACAAATAATTGAGAGAACGATCCAACCCAGAATCAAAACAACACTCAAGATTGACGTGAATACATATCCCAGCATACCAAAACCGCTATTCATGATCATTTCACATCTCCATTACTAATCAAATTTCAATAGCTTCTCACGCAGTTCTCCCCACTTGAGAGCATCAGATATGCCCTGTTCAATGGTAAGTTCTGCTTTCCAATGCAGCAAACGCAGTGCTTTGTCTGCATTGGTATAAGATCCAGCAACATCACCAGGACGAGGACCAGTTTCACGCTTGTTGATCTGCTGGCCATAAACTTTTTCAAACGCGGTTACCAGCTCTCGCACGGTTACGCCGCGGCCAGTACCGAGGTTGATGACCAGGTAATTATCTTTTGGATTCCCAGCGCGCTCAAACACCTTGTCGAAATCAGTGACCGCGTTGATATGAGCTTGTGCCAGATCCCAAACATGAATGTAATCACGGATACCCGTTCCGTCGCGAGTGGAGTAATTGGTGCCTGTAATAAGAAATTCCGGCTGACGTCCCTGAGCGGTATCCACCAGTTTCCCCAAAATGTGTGTGGGAGCTTTCACATGAATCCCGCTGCGCATTTTCGGATCAGCGCCGATGGGGTTAAAGTAACGTAGTGCGATGCCTTTCATACCGTAAGCAGCACAAAAATCTTTCAACACCATTTCCATCATCAATTTGGTGCGGGCATAAGGGCTGCTCGCGTTTAGCGGGGCTTCCTCGGTGACCATGAAGCCAGGAACAACGTCATACAACGAAGCGGATGAACTGAAAACCACCCGGCCGTAACCTAGCTTATTCAACAGGTGAAAGAACTCGATTGACTTGGATACGTTATCCTTGTAGTACTCGTAAGGAGACGAAACGGATTCTGGAACGATGATCAGTGCGGCGCAGTGCACAGTAGCTTTAATATCCGGATGATCTTTAAAAAGCTGTGTGACTGCTTTCTCGTCTGTGATGTCAGCTTGATAAAAAATACGCCCGCGAGTGAATTCCTCGCGTCCAGTAATCAGGGAATCCAGAATGACAGGGGTGTGTCCAGCGTCTTCGAGCGCGGAACAGATTGTACTGCCTATGTAACCGGCTCCGCCGGTGATCAAGTATTTCATAACCCTCCTTGCTGCTCATATAGGATTATTGATGTATTTTTCATCATTCCTATTAGTATACCCAAGTAAAGATGTTTCGGGCGAATAAGTTCTAGAAATAATTACACCCGTGCGGCGTTGAATGTCTGCCTATGACGCCAGGCTAATTACAGTAACAACCAGGCCAATCACGGCCACAACTGCTCCGACGACGATAAACACTTTACCACCGCGGGCGACAACCTCCAACGTGGCATCCGTGACTTTATCTGGATTGTAATGCACAATGACCTGTGAGCCGGTAGGGTATTTTGACGAAATTTCGTACGCCTTTTTCCGACCAAAGCGGTTTGCTCCATATGCGATTCGTGTGCCAATGTAATTTTGCCCCATGATGGAGTACTGATAAGTGACCACCGGCTCATAAGTGGTGCTTGAACCGTTATCGCTATCGTAATCAACATGCATTTCTACATCAGATTGAAGTACAGAACCGCTAGCTGTTGGCCAGGATTGAGCAGTGTTTGAACGCTTGATGGATACAAATCCAATGATAAAGAAAATGGCTCCAAATACAATGAGAAACCCACCAATGACTAAGCCGCTCATTTTTTACCTCCTTGATAGGAATGTAATTTACTATCCATAAATCAGCATGATTACCAGTGAGACGATCCCGACAGCAAGAAAGAAAATTCCCGGAACAAGAGATCGCATGGCATGTTTGGAATACGGTACCAGCACAGACTCTGCGGCATTATTTGGGTCATAATAAACGTCTGGGTCTGTTCCTGCCGCAAAACGTTCTTTAATAAGAGAAGCAGATTGGTAATCGAAGTGAGGTGAGCCAAAAGTAATCCGATTACCTGTGTACGGAATTCCGTTCACGAGATAGTCATATGAAATTTTGATGTAATAAACGTTCACAATACTGCCGGTGGAGCTGCGTAAATTATCCTCTTCAATTTCACAGGATGTGACACTTCCCTTGACGGTTGGCCATTGTTTGGCTGTTTTGGAAATGACGCGCAATTTGAGTGCTCGATACATAAATATGGCGCCGATAAGGATCAGCACTGCAACGATCAAGATCTTAACAAACATATCTGTCTCCTTGAGAACGGTCAGTATCGTGAATGCTAATTATATTCGATAACCATCCGTACGATCCCGCGGATGACAAAGAACAGGATCGCCACCCAGATAAGGATGATCAGCCCTCCAACCCACCAGTTGACTGGTTTTGTCTCCTGTTCAGCAGCCTTAATGCGGGCATCGTTCATGACCTCGGTTGGAATGAGCTTAAGCGTCAAGGAGATTCCAGCCGGAATGAGAATTAGGTCATCTAGATATCCCAGTATGGGAACAAAGTCGGGAATTAAATCAATGGGACTGAAGGCATACGCGGTAACCAATGCGGCAGCAGCCTTCGCGTACCAGGGTGTACGCGGGTCAAGCGCTGCAAACCAAACTGCCAGGGTATCGCGTTTTAATTGGTTTGCATGTTGTTTTAATGATTCGAGTAATGGAATATTTTTCATCGGATCTGAATCAGGCTGTCAGTATCCCTTTTGCCCATTCAGCGGCGCGCTCAAGTTCACCTTTCTGAAGCGGTCCTTCGGAAGCCGTCACAAAAAATCCACCGGTGGGAAGGACTAATTCTCCGCCCTTGCGTACGAGACTTTCGGCAATTATTTTGTCCGCATAACCGCCCCGTTTGACGATGGCACGGAATAACCGGGATTTGATGGTTTCGAGAGGAATGCGGGTATCGAAAGCGGATACCCTGACACCTTTTAATGAGTTCGCAGGCAAAGCTTCAATGAACCCGGTGATTGCCGGGGTGGGTTTGAACCCGCGAGTTGGAGAACCAACAAGAAGCACATCCAGACCTGAAAGATCAGCAGGTGTCACCTTGCCCACCAGTATGACAGGTACCTCGGAGCCAAGCGCTTTACCAATCTCCCGCGCGATCCTTTCGGTGTTGCCGAATACAGAATCATAGATGACCAAAATCTTCATACGTACAGCCTCCAGCATCATTTTCTGGTGTTTCAAAATTATATACGAAAAACACCGGCCAACAATGCTATGAAACCTATTCGATCGAGAGAGTCTTGCCGTTGGATGTGATCGACACTCGTTCACCCGAATTAACACCCAGCCAACCCGCTTCCGGGGGAATACAAGGACTATTCCAAAGAACAAGCTGGGGATCCAGGTTCATCCAAACGCGCGGAGGGATGTAACTGATGTCCGCGTTCTGAAGGATCAGGATAGTTGGCTTGATCAAAACTTCTGGTGCGGATTTTTGAATTGATGCATAATCGACCCCATTGGGGATCAGGATTGAGATATCTCCATATGTCAGGTACAAAGCAGAATTGCCAATGGAATCAGCGGCTGCGAAAACCTTCAGCCCGGATGGGTACTCAATTATTTCACCTGGCTGCATCTTCACAACGGGGATTTCGTCAGGAATCTGCACAGGCCGCTGATCGGCACCAGATTGGTACACATTGGGGCTAAGAAGAACATTTGAAATTGGGATTCTCTCTGACAGCAATTTAAGATGTGAAGCCGAAGACCGCTGCGTGAGCCAAATCTCATCGATGGTGTAATCATAGGGAGGGAGATTTCGGCCGATTTCTGCACTCAACTCGTTAACAGATTCACCAGGATTGAGCACGAACACCTTTCCATCCGCATCGCATACAATCAACGTGCTTTCATCACCCACAGGTGCAATATTGATATGCAGGTTACCATCCGGACGCTGCATGATGATCAACCCGGAAGCAGCTATGCCGCATACCAGCAGAAATACCAGCCAGGCAAACCACTGGCCGAAATATTTCTTGAAAAAACTCCGAAGCACGAACAGCAATACAAATAAACCGAGAAGGACAATGATCCATATCCTCATTTGCGGATGAATGGATATACTGGCCGTCTGCATCTCTGAAAACACGCTAACAATCCAATTCGTGTAACGCATGAGAATCCAGGGCAACAAAGCAATAACTTTTCCGATCGAAGGCATCAAAGAACCAACGATGGATGCAATCCCTCCTAAAACCAGAATGAGAGGTTGAACTGGAAGGATCAAAGGATTGACAACCAATGAACTGACGGAGATACGCCCAAAGTGATAAGCGATCACTGGCAGTGTTGTTACCTGGGCTGCCAGGGTCAGCAGCAGGTAATTGACGATGGGTTTTGAAAAAGCCTCAACTTTTTCTTCTGGCAGCCGTTTTTCCAGCCGCTGCTTTACCCAGTCTGACAATGGACTGCCAAAGACGACCAGTCCCAGAGTGGCAGCAAAGGAAAGTTGAAAACTCGCATCATCGATCAGCATTGGATTGAACAGGCACATTAATCCTGCCGTAATCCCCAGGGCATTCAAACCAGCCTCGCGGCGGCCAATCAGATGCGCTCCCAATCCCATCACTGACATGATGGCAGCCCGTACAACTGAAGGAGAACCGCCCACAAGCACAGTGTAAATGGTCACCGTGCACAGGGTCAGAGCTGCTGCCCAATACCGGTTGGATAGTCGGGTGAATACACCTGAAAAAATTCCGGCAAGAATGGCCATATTGAAACCGGAAATCGCGATGATATGCGCTGTACCGGTCTCCTGGTAAGCTATTTCGAGATTTTCTGGAATGTCTTTATCTAATCCAAGGAGGATTCCGGACAGCAAGCCCGATTCAGGCTGCGGCAATTGCCTGAAAATGGTCCTCCAGGCTTTACGTCGGATGTTTTCAAGAGTCAGCCTGAAGGAACTCACTTTTCCCTGACCCACAAGTTCTGAATGCTGCGGATAATAGATCACGGTGTGAATTCTCTGCCGTGCCAGGTATTCTTTGTAGGAAAAAATTTCATTTTCAAACGGGGTCTTTGGACTGCCAGTAAAGCGCAGAACGTCTCCGTACTCCCAACCATAAGTTGAAGGGAATGTAACCCGCGCTGTACCCCTGATATTCTTGATCGTTAGCTGTGGATCGGATTCATCAAGATCCTCAATTTCCAGCATGCTGATCTCGAGATATACAGCATCCTCCCGCCTGTCTGGCGGAGCTGAGACCACACCAGTCAGGGTATACGTACCGCTGTCATTATAGAATGCCAGGTCTGAATCCGAAAAATACGGGATTTCAATCGAATACCGCAACCCACCCAACGTCAAGAACACAACAAGCCCTGCAAGCGGCAAAGGGATGAACGACCGCAGACGTCTCCAGATAAGTGTTTTCTTGAGATATTTCTGTTCAAGGATGAGGAGGATAAACGACCCAAAAAACAGGATCAGCCAGGTTTGCCAGGGCAGCATACCAGGTTTTGCAATCAAAATTCCAGCAAGAAAAGCAAACGAAAGCCATAGCAGCGGCATGAAGTCATTCCCCGAAAATCGACAACAATGAACGCTTACAGAAATTACGGTGACGTTTGAATATCAGTATATCAAAGAATGAAATCAGAAGGCCTGGTAAACAAAGGGAGCAGTGGTATCTGAGAAGAAAGCCAGCAGCGCAGCACCAAGCAGAATGACTACCAGCAATACCTGCACCCAGCGCGGGGCACCCAGCAGGAACTCCTCTTTACCGGCACGGTGTTGAAAATGATCATAGACCATTGCCGCAGCCAGCACTGCCAGCAGGATTGGGCTGGGTAGGTTGTAATCCGAAAAGGCGAAAAGAACGTTGGAATGGTTCAATGGGTACCAAAACTCAGTCAAATCAATACCTGCCCAGGTGAGCAGACCTTTCCAATAGGCAAGCGCTACGGGTAACTCCATTCTAAACGGAACCCAGGCCAGGGCGGTAAAAGCGAAGGTGACGATTCTGCCTGAATATTGTTTCCACCGCGGCTGCTCATCCACAGGAATGATAGGGCGCCACAACCCGGGAATGCGTTCGAGCACCAGATACAGGCCGTGCAAACCACCCCACACCAGCATATTCCACGAAAGGCCGTGCCACATGCCGCTTACCAACATCGTGGCCATTGGCGGAAGGATGATATTTAGTACATGATTACGGTTTGGAAAACGCTTCATCGTACTTCGCGAGAGTGGGAAGAAGATATAATCCCGCAGCCAATTGGAAAGGCTAATGTGCCAGCGAGTCCATAACTCGGTAAAATTTCGTGAATAATATGGCAGATTGAAATTTGGAGAGAGCTCTATACCAAACCACAGGCTAACCCCGCGAACAATGCTGGTATACCCGGCGAAATCGTTATAAAGTGCGAAAGCATACGCCAACAGCCAAAAAAACAGATACTGTCCGGCGTAATTTTGCGGAGATGTGAAAGCTGCTGAGGGAATCAGGTTAAAAAGTGGATTGGCGAATACTAGCTTGCGAAGCAGGCCGGTAAGAATCAAGGCAGCACTGCGTTCAGCCAAAGGACGGTCAAAGGAAAGTGGGTGGTCGAGCCGCGGCAGGAAGGTGCGTGCGCGTTCAACCGGTCCGGATATTAGCTTGGGAAAATAGAAAATGTACACCAAAAAGCGCACGAAGCTCATTTCTGGTTGGATGCGCTTATTGGAAATATCCAGCAGGTATGAGATATTTTGCACAACAAGAAATGACAATCCTACAGGCAGGAGGATTTGCAGTACAAGCCCTGGCTCGAGAAATCCGGCGACCTGTAGAAAATTGGAAAAATCCTGGAGGAAGAAATCGTTGTATTTGAAAAAGAATAGAAAGAGAATGTTGAAAATGATGCCTGCTCTCACCCATCCGCGACGATTGGTTGACAGGGTCTGGGATTTCTTTCCAAACCTATAGTTGGCACAGGAAAACACGATCAGTACAATGACAAACTTCCATGACCATGTACAAACGAAGGCCACTGAAGCCAATGCCAGCCAGGAATTACGCCATTTTTCTGGCAAACGCCTATAGATAAATGCTATGATGGCGGAAAAAGCAAAGAAAAGAAGTGAGGTTGCAGTCACTGTTCGGCTCCCGCTGTGACCGATGATTGAATGCAAATATCTCTACCTTGGCAATTTCGGGCAAGTTGTTCTGCCAGCAGGGTTGAGTATAATGTTGCACCGTACTCATTCAAGTGATGGTTATCTACACGGTTTTCCAACGGTATGACATCCCAATTAAACGGGGGGAGGAAAATCCCGTCATTTTGTTCCACAACCGTTTTCAGCTCTTCAAGGTATGCCTTATGAACCCATGTACCTCCAAAGTATTCGAAATATGTGGGGTATGGCGGTATTTCGGTAACAATCACCATCTGCACACTTTCATCCGGATGAAGAATAGACTTCAGATTCTCCAGTCTGCCAGGAAAAATAGAAAAATCATGAAACATGGCATATTTTTGTGCCTCTTCCTTCAGACTAAAATCTGGCAGTACATTGATATTTTTACCGATATGATGATCAGCTTCGTAGCCTGATGCGGAGGTGTTTTTCCACCGGGTTAAGTATGTCTGATAGGTATCCAGAAAATCCGATCGGCTCCAGTTACGGAAGAGAAGTATGGATTTGAGTGCGTTAGAATTGACTCTTAACCAGCCATTCAACGTACACTCGTTGCCCTCCTGGAAGCTAAACCATTTATCGGAAAGCAACTGATTTTCAACAGCAAGGCCATTGATGGCTACGTAATCACGCATCTCTGTCACAAGGAGAATGGTTGACGGATGATATTTATGGGCAAGGATCCTGACGATGACCGAGGTTGGAGAAACGGTCAATCCTTCAACTCCAAAATTGAAGATGCGCAGGTGTTCACCGGTCAGCTTTTCGTATTCGGCAGATAAAATATCCGGATCAATACCTGTATTGACAATTGAGCTGCCCACCAGGAGGACATCCACTCCCCCGTTTTCTTCAACAAAATCTTCAAGCTTGAACCATTTGATTTCGAATTGGTTGTGGTAGATCCCCAGAGACCGGACGGATTCTATTTGTGAAAACCAGTTAGTGCGTGAAATCCCCTCAAAGGCACATAGAAGAATGGAAAACAGGATCACACCGATAACGATCGAAGTGATCAGAGATTGAGTTGGAACTCTATTCCCATTATTTTCTTCCTGGAGTTGCGGATGCGTCAATATTGCCTGCTCTTGGATTGGGTTCTGAGCCCAATCTACTTAAGAAGGGTCTCTACTTGAGCTTTCTCATTTTTCCGCGAGCAATTGTCTAAGCCGCGGATGCCCGGAGTAGAAACCGTGGTATTTTTCTGGCATCATGGCAGCAATTTGACACATAATCTCATCGGTGAGGTGTTGTAGCTGCCCTTCGCGGTTCTTACGGTCCATAATTGGAGGATAAATCGCCTTGCCGTATTGTACGAGGAGATGGGGCCGTTTTAGATGCAGCATTTGCTCAACAGAATCCTCAGTTCCAGTAATAGCTGCCGGGATGATGGGCAACCCTGTTCGCAAGGATAAAAGGGCAGTACCTGGTTTACCTTCGATCAGCGCCCTGGTGGTGCTGCGAGTTCCTTCAGGAGCAATACCGACCGCCTTGCCCATCCTTAAAGCTTCAACGGCTTTGCGGAACGCGGAGAAATCAGCGGTTTCTCGATCCAGCCAGATTCCCGCGGCGGTTACAATGAACCAGCGGATGAGGGGATATTTGAGATATTTGGTGGTAACCAGAGCAGTCATGTCAGGCCGATTGGGCGTTAGGAATAGGACCGGGATATCCATTCGACTCATATGGTTGCAGGCGATGAGTACGCCACCTTCAGATGGTATATGATCAACACCAATAAATTCTGTTTGGGTTAACCGCTTCATGAGCCAACCAATGATGCTGCGAAGCTTATGTTTATTCATTATTAAGTAACCTCAATTACCTTCATAGCTTTACTTCCAATACAAATCAATTGCTAGCATTAACAACTTAGAATTTTACTCCTTCCATGGGAAGGTATCAAATTCAGAAATCAAGATTAAAGCGAAATCGTCCGACAGAAGAAATCGGCAGACTATTCGAATAACGATTAGTGCGGATGTTTTTCATCCACGACCGCAAGACCATATGAGGCCGCAGCACCGGCAATAAATAGCAAAACACAGACAGCAATTGTCCATCCGCTCACCCCGCTGGGAATGATTGCCGCAGTGGAACCCACAACGATGCCCAGGATGAAGTGATACATGAACGTATAATGTTTTTTGAAAAGCCAGTTGACCAGCTTGGCAAATAGCAGAACGACCAGGATGACGCCGATGATCAGCGGAATGATCACGCCAAAGTCAAGCTGCCTGATACCGCTCGCCATTGGCTGATACAACCCAAGATAGATCAGGAAGTTCGACGGGCTCATCCCAGGAACCACCAATCCCAATCCGGTGAGTGCTCCGCTTAATATCCATGTCCAAAAGTTTTGGGCCATCGTAACAGTGCGGATGGTTTCCAACCAGTTCATCAGCAAGAACGTACCCACTGACATGACTAGCAAGAGCCCCCAGTGCCAGAGTTTTCGGCCTTCCTTACCGGAGGTTTTGATCAAAGACGGAAAGGTACCGCAGATGAATCCGATGAAAAGCCAGGTGAATTGCGCGGCATAATGGGTGAAAGCAAAATCCACGACTGCTGAAAAGCCAACAATACCCAGTGCGCCGCCGATACCCACGGGCAGAAAGAAGAGGATATTTTTTGCAAATTTGTTCCGAAGGTTTGCCAGGAATCTCAGCAGCGGCTCGTAGATACCAAACACCACCATTAGCACACCGCCAGACAGTCCGGGTACGATGGCTCCGATACCGATCAGGACCCCTTTTACCAGGCGGATGATCCATTCAAGCACAGTATTCCCTGTACCAGATTTTGTATTTGAAGACATTGCGTTACCATCAGCTTTTCCGGAGGATAAGCCGGTTTGTTCAGTAGATTCGTTCATTATTTTCTTCCTTGATTCGTGCGTTTTTTCTTTCTTCAAGATCTTTGAAAATTATTCCCGAAGGAACTAATCATTATAATGGATTCCTAGTTTCCCTCATTACTTTCGAATGGCGGAGGAACTACAGGAAACGAGTCGGAGGGAATTGGCGGAGGCATGACCTGGATTCTTGTTTTGGTACGAAACTTGAGATTCATTACAATTAGGACAACTCCCAGAAGAAGAGCAATCCCAGCCAATCCCCAAATGGACAGAGCAGAAAAGCTGGGATCAATGTTAAATGAAACCTGATTTCCGACTTGGCTGATCCCCATCAGCACCGCGAAGAAATTCCATAACCCATGAACGAAAACGGTCGATATGTAGGCAAAAGCAATTCGCAGCCATTTGCCGTCGTTCCAAGAGGAAGCCAATGCCCAGCCGTTTACACCGGCGGTAACGATGTGTAGAAGGCCTGTCCCGGCGCGTGAAGCTGCTGCGAACAGCCACATATCTGAAGGGACCGATCCAATGGAGAAGGAGCTTTCGATCAGCGCAAAGGTCGCCCCACACACCATTCCAGCTACAAAACCTTCGGCGGGTGTGAGTGCTCTCTTTGAGAACAGCCAGAGCGCCAGTGGTTTGAGCGCTTCCTCGGTGAGCGGGATGATTACGGAAACACCAGCGATGAATGCAATGATCAATTCAGGTCTTTGGAGTAAGCCCAATGCCTCAAAAGAAACATCGGGGATATCGAAGGGATTAACCTGCAATTGAGTTTGAATTTGCTGGATAAACGGTAAAAATTCTGGTTGTTGAATCAGCCACATCGAGATGGCCAGCAGGCCGATACCGAGTAAGATGATTTCAACGATGACGACTAGGGTAAGGGTCAGATACATGCTGAAATTGGATAATCCCCACAGGCGCTGTGGGCTGCCGGCATTCAATCCCAGGCGTCCCAGTTCAAAAAACCACCAGATGGGAATCAGTACCAACAGGATATTGAGCGGAGCCGTCCACCAGATTGAAGTTTGCTGCTTTGCTGCGTGATTTACTGCCAAAAGGATGAGGGGAATCAAGATAAGAGCCAGGCTGGCAGCAAGGAATGTTTTACGCAGCGGCCGGTGGGGTGGAAGACGGCGCAAACGTCGGATTGAAAGGACTAACGACGGAATGGTCAGAATGATGATCAGTCCGTCGATCCAGGCTAAAAAGAGCAATTGGTCTGACTGGAATGTGTCAAAACTTGGGATCAATGGGCTGGCGATAACCAGTGCAGCCAGTGCAAACAATCCCATCAGTGAAAGAGTGATACCCAGGATGCCAAGGATGAATTGCGCGGTTGTGAGACCCCGCGAGCGGTCGGGAAGAGATGGAGGGATCAATTAGAGTTCCTCGATGGTAACGGAGATGAGTTTGTCTGCCGGCAGAAGGATTTCATCGGTTTGCGGGTTTCGGGGACGCAGCGAATTAAGTACATCCATACCCTCGATGACCTGTCCGAAGATCGTATACTGTCCGTCCAATTCAGGCAGAGCTGTATAGGTGATGAAAAACTGGGAACCATTGGTATTGGCGGATGGGTTGGTCATTGCCAGTACGCCGGCTTTATCGAAGCGCAGAGAAGGATCTACCTCATCGGAGAAGACATATCCCGGACCTCCAAGCCCTGAACTGGAGGGATCACCGCCCTGGACGACCAATCCGGGCACGACCCTGAAGAAGTCTGTATTGTCGTACCAGCCTTCTTTTGCCAGAAAAACAAAACTATTCACTGCCCAGGGAGCTTTATCTGGATAAAGTTCAAAAACAATGTCACCTTTTTCGGTCTTGAAGGTAGCATGATATGTCTTGGTCGGATCGACGGTCATTTCAGGGCAGGCATCGTAGGTCTGGTCTGACATGAGGAAATATCTAACCAAAACTTCGAGAGATTCCAGGTTTATGCCGGTTTTGACCAGGATACCGTTATAAAACAGAACCGGTGTATCGGTGATTTGCAGCGGAGCTGCGTCGTCTATCATTTGATTAATCCTGGAGTTTACCAGCTCGCCGGCCATGTCTGCTTCGAATTGAGACCGTGACAGACCGAGTTCTACAGCCTGATCGGCAACCCATGTGCGAAATTCATCTGCTGTCAGCTGCGACCAGGCGGATTGTTCGGTATAGAGCACCGTGTTCATCTGCCAGAATCGGTTCTGGATGCCTGCAGCTTCAGCAGCCTGGGCTGCCAGGAGGGATTTATCGTCTACACCTGGCTGCGGAAAATGCCGTAGAGCTACCTGCAGTGTATCCTTATACTTGTTTTGGAGTTCAGCCAGCCCGAGAACCAGTGTTTTACAGGCTGCGCGCTGATAATTGCAGTAAGCCAGGATGGTAATTCGCGGATTTTCAGTGCCGTATGACCAATCGCTGTCTGAAACATCTGGAATGTTGTTTTCTGCCAGGGTGCTGCCCTCTGGAACTACGGATTTAACGCTGCATTCTGCAGGTGCGCTGGCAGTGAATTCGATGGTGGGAATGATGGTTGCGGATGGAACGAGTGTGCTGGATGCAGCCTCCGTGGATTCAGTCTTGAGGGTGAGGGGTGCCAACACGGTAGGTGTGTTCTTTAATTCAGCCTGGGTGGGGACAACACTCGCTGGTGTGCAGGAAACCAGTAGAAACAATAGGATCAAGCCAAGCCCAACGGATCTATTCATTCATCTATCCTCTGGTTTCTGATTTTATTTTTGCAAGTACAGCTTCTTTCAGGGCCATTTGTACTTGCTGGGGCGGAGCTCCGGCGTCGATTACCTTCCAGCGTACTGGATCCGCAGCTGCCAGTTCAAGATACCCGTCGCGCACTCTCTGGTGAAAAGCAAGTTCATAATCATCCAGGCGATTCCATTCACCACCGCCTGAATGACGACGGGAGAGACCTTTCTCCACATCCACGTCGAGAAGCAGGGTCAAATCAGGGGTCAAACCGCCGGTAACGAATTTTAAGATACTTCGCAGGATTTCAAGATCGATTCCATGCCCATATCCCTGGTAAGCCAGGGTGGAATCGGCATATCTGTCACTGAGTACGACAGTCCCTTTCTCCAGGTTAGGCCTGATCACTTCGGCCACGATCTGAGCCCGGGCGGCACAAAACAACAGGATTTCGGTGCGGGGGTTCATAGCCTTGTTATCCATGCGCATGATCACTTCACGGATCTGGTCACCAATGGCTGTTCCTCCCGGTTCACGGGTGGTAATCACTTCAAAACCCTGGCTGCGGATGAACTCTGCCAAACCGCCAATTTGCATGGATTTACCACTGCCGTCAGGACCTTCAAGGGTAATAAACATGAACGTTTCCTTTGCTATTCCCGGAAGATCCTTACCCTGCGGTTGGGATCCTTGCCGTATGAATGGGATACAAGCTGCGCCTGCCGGGCCATTTCATGCTGGATACGTCGGATGGCAGAAGATGCAGGCGGTAGATCAACCCAACGTTGTCCATTAAGCACAGCCTGGATGGCAGATTCAGTCTGGTTGGTGACTTCTTCATATTCACCAACGGCGGCATCTTCGGGCAGGTTGAACATTTCTGCCAGGGATTGTTCCATTTGGTTAATGGTGTTGGCACGTAAAACAAAGATAGGAATACCGCGGGCTTCGGCCTCGGTAATTGGCTGCTGGCGGGAGCGGTAGTATGCGCGTAAGGTCATCACGATATCTGCATCACTGATATCCCTGGCTACGAAAGCCGGAACTCCAAGGCGGTGGGCAGCTTGCTGCAGCCGGTTGCGGGCAACGCCGTATGGAAAAATCCGAATTTTCTTCATCGGTTTTCGTTCGGTAGTTTCCTCAGGAGCAGCGGCCGCATACCCTTCCTGCACATAACCACGTTGATATTTTCGGCCAGACGGTTGATCCTTCGTATCTGAAAGCCGCGGTTCCCCGTTTGCGGAATACGTGCGCCGGGTGCCCTGTGCCAGGCCGCGGGTAGGGGGCGGAGCGGGTGCTTTCTCGACATGAACCTCGTTCTCTGCGTCGCGCCAGCGGATCTCTGGTTGAAGCGGGTAACCGCGCACCAGGGTATCTACAGCCTGGGCAACATCGGGATGGACTGCCAGGCGGTCGCGTTCCTGTAATTCCACCAGTACATCAAAGGTAGGTGGTGAGCGGCGCTCGAGGACAGTCTTTTGCGTGCCCCGGCGTCGTGCTTCTTCATCAGAAAGGGTGACAGACTCGATACCACCGACAAGATCGGATAGGGTGGGGTTGAGCAGTAGGTTTTCGAGAGTGCGTCCGTGGGCAGTGGCTACGAGTTGAACACCGCGTTCGGCAATGGTGCGGGCAGCCATGGCTTCCAGTTCTCGGCCAATCTCGTCGATAATGACCACCTCCGGATTGTGATTTTCGACGGCTTCGATCATCACCTCGTGCTGTAATGAGGGGGTGGCCACTTGCATGCGCCGGGCTTTTCCGACTGCGGGATGCGGAACATCGCCGTCACCGCCAATTTCGTTGGAGGTATCAACGATAATCACGCGTTTTGATTCAGCTAGAATGCGCGCAGATTCGCGCAGCATGGTGGTCTTACCGATGCCGGGTTTTCCAAGCAGCAGGATGCTTTTTCCAGATTCGACCAGGTCCTGGATAATTTCAATTGTTCCGTAAACAGCTCTACCGACGCGGCAGGTCAAACCGACAATAATTCCGTGACGATTACGAATGGCCGAGATGCGGTGCAAGGTACGTTCAAGCCCGGCGCGGTTGTCGGCGTCAAATTCACCAATGCGCGAAACCACGTGATCGATATCGGTATGGCCAACTTCCTCCTGGCTGAGGATCAGTTCGCTATCCACATAACGTGCCATCGGAAGACGTCCTAAATCGAGAACGATTTCCAAAAGGTTATCGCTGTTGTTGGCTTTCTCGACTGCGGAGATGATGCGCGGTGGAAGAACCGACATCAAAATTTGAAGGTCATCAGTAATACGTATCTGTCTCATAAGGTAAATAAATTTCCTGTTTAATCAACCCCGGTCATTTTGAAATTTCAGTGGAGGGTTTATTTTCGGCATAGTGCTGCAAGATTGGCGCCGTTGGTTCTGTTTGCCTGGAATCGTTACGCAAATGTTGCAGATTTAAGACTTTGCCAGTTTGCAGAGCGGCCAGGTGCTTCACCAGGAGTGCAAAACGGGGTGAAGGTTCAGCCTCAATGTTCAACAGCGAATCAGATAGCCATGCCTGGTAGGAACGCACCTGCAGAAAAACGGGTTTTCCCAGTCCGGAGAATTGTCTGACCAGCTCCTCCAAGAGGAGATCGATATCTTCAACTGAGGGGTGGATGACAGGGATCAAGTAAATGCCTTCAGATCCGTTGATGCTTTCCACGTATGCCAGGATATCATTGTCTTTTTTATAAACCAACCTGGGAGAATCGCCATTGGTAAAGGGTTCGGCATTCTGCACCAGCGGAGGAACAAGCGTTTGAAATAGCGTACGCACCGTGTTCTCATCCATCGGAGAGGGTATCTGCCAGGTTGATCTCTGCTGGGTGGCGTTCTTATTTTCCGGCAGCTTCCAGATGGATTCCCAGCTAAAAACACTGAAACCGGATTGGCGCAGCATCTCGAACAATTCGTGTGATTCTTCAATTTCAGCCAGTACGTTCAACGCGCCCATTTCTCCTGCCTGGAAACATAAAAAGTCGATCAGCGCAGAAAAATCCTTTTCCTCAAATTGAAAATCAGGAGCAAAAAAACTGAAATGTGCCGAACGGCTGCCAGGTTGGTGCAGCACCTGGCTGAAATAAGATTTACCACCATCAGGCGGTTCCAATACGGCAGTATAACTTGATGTCGATGGATTAAGGCGCGGAAGCAGAGCAGCGATGCCGACAGGATTCCCCCGGGTTAGGAAAAGAGCTTTGTTCAGGCAGATCACCTGTTTACGGTGTCGGAGAATGGTGGGTAGATCGTACCACGCAAACGGACGGACGTTTATTTTGCTATCTCCATAAAATACCGGTGGAATCGATCGTCACCGGTCAATTCCGGGTGAAACGAGGTTGCCAGGAGGTGACCCTGTTGGGCTGCAACAATGCGTCCGTCATCCAGCCTGGATAAAACCTCGACTCCCTTTCCTACGGATTCAATCAGCGGTGCGCGGATGAAAACCGCATGAAAGGGCTTGTCCTCCGGATCGATATTCAGCAGGCAGGGGACAGAGAGATCAATTTCAAAACTATCCACCTGCCGGCCAAAAGCATTACGTTCAATCGAAATATCCATTAATCCAAGCAGCGGCTGAGTGCGGCCGACACTTTTAGAAAGGTAGATCGCTCCAGCGCAGGTACCCCATATGGCGTGTTCACGGCCAAAAAGGCGCAGGGGCTGAGTTAGCTCAAAGGCATCAGCCAGCTTGCCAATGGTGGTCGATTCTCCGCCGGGGATGATCAGTCCATTCAAACCTGCGAGGTGCTGCGGAAGGCGCACCTGCACGACCTCTGCCCCGAGAGATTCAAGAACTGCCTGGTGCTCTGCAAATGCACCCTGTAATGCCAGGACGCCTATCTTCATAATAATTTTTACCAGCCGCGAGTGGCAATTTTTTCCGCTTCGGGCATAACGGATACCTGCCTTCCAACCATAGCCTCACCCAGGTTGCGGCTGACATCGGCAAGGATCTTGGGGTCGTTATAGTGTGTAGTGGCTTTCACGATCGCTGCAGCGCGCTTGGCTGGATCGCCGGATTTGAAGATGCCGGAACCCACGAAAACGCCGTCAACACCGAGCTGCATCATCAGGGCTGCGTCGGCCGGAGTGGCAATCCCGCCAGCGGCAAAATTCACTACCGGAAGACGTCCGAGTTTGCGCACTTCCATTACCAATTCAAATGGGGCTCCAATTTCCTTAGAAAAAGCCATCACTTCCTCTTCAGGAAGGTTTTGCAGCTTGCGGATTTCTCCAAGTACAGTGCGTGCATGGCGCACAGCTTCCACCACATCACCGGTGCCGGCTTCGCCCTTGGTACGGATCATGGCTGCACCTTCGCCTATGCGGCGCAGGGCTTCGCCAAGATTGCGGCAGCCGCAGACGAACGGTACTTTAAAACTATGTTTGTAAATGTGATTGGATTCGTCGGCCGGGGTGAGAACTTCTGATTCGTCAATGTAATCGACACCAATGGACTCGAGGATTTGCGCTTCCACAAAATGACCGATGCGGCATTTCGCCATCACCGGGATGGTGACTGCTTCCATGATCTTCTGGATCATATCGGGATCGCTCATGCGTGCCACGCCGCCGTCTGCACGGATGTCGGCGGGAACGCGCTCAAGCGCCATCACTGCGCATGCACCGGCATCCTCTGCGATCTTGGCATGATCGGCATTGACCACGTCCATGATCACGCCCCCCTTGAGCATCTGTGCCAGCCCCTTTTTGACCTCGAAGGAACCTACCTTCTGTTCCATATACAAATACCTCCTTGGCATTGACTCGCTGACTCGCATTGCGAGAATTCTTTGCGGTCTATGGTGATTTTACCACTTACAGCATATGGCGACAACGCGAAACGCGTTCGCAAACAGCGAAAAGAAGTCTAAAAGATGTCTGAACGAGCGTTCAAACATCTTTTAGACCAGATTTATAAAAATATCAGATCGAAAATGAATTTTTCAGCAACAACCTAGCTGATCTTTTCAAATCTGCTGCCCGGGGCACCGCAGACAGGGCATTTCTCAGGTGCGGTGCGTTTATGGGTGTAACCGCAGACAGGGCAGATGTAGTAGTCGTACACCTCACCGGGCTTGTCGAGGGATTCAAGGGCCTCCTTGTAAAGAACCTCATGTATCTTTTCAGCTTCATTAGCCCAGTGAAAACTCTTTAAAGCCTGCGCGTCCCCTTCGGCTTCTGCATCTTTCATGAAGGCAGGGTACATTTCGGTGTTTTCGTAGTGCTCTCCGGCCATGGCTGCTTTGATATTCTCTTCAGTCGTGCGTACCTCTCCCGCCCTCCGTAAATGATTGTGGGCGTGAATGGTTTCAGCATGCGCAACCGCGCGGAAAAGGCGAGCCACCTGTGCAAAACCTTCATCGTCAGCTTTTTTGGCATACGCAAGGTATTTGCGGTTCGCCTGGCTTTCACCCGCAAACGCGGCCATCAGATCGTCATAAGACTTGCTCATGTTCTAATATCTCCTCTCGATTCATATGAACTGGATATTTACCACCGCTATTGTATGTATTTTAACCCATTCATGGACAAATGCAAAATGGAACGGACGGGAAGAATCGCTGTATCCATTGACAAACAATAACGAAGTGATACAATAATACAATAATACAATGATACAATTATGAAGGAGGTAAAAATGTGAATACGCAATCCTTCAGCATCGATTTTCGATCAGGAATACCGGCGTATGTACAGATCGTGGAACAGGTACAGGCATTGATCGCTCGCGGTGATCTGGTTCCAGGTGACCAGCTGCCGACAGTACGGCAGTTGGCATCGGAACTCCGGGTCAATTTCAATACCATTGCCAGAGCTTACCGTTTGCTCGATGAAGCTGGTTTGATATCCACCCAGCAAGGCCGGGGTACATATATCCTGGATAGGATCGATGGAGAGCGCTCAGAATTATTAAAAACGCGATCGCTGGAAGATCAAATTGAAAGTTTTATTGCATCACTTAAACAACAGGGTTACCAGCCCGAAGACGTGGCATTACATGTTAATAGAGTCATTGAATCGTGGCAAACGGTCAACCCGGATCATTAGATAAATGAATCGATATAGAGGAGAAAAATGGCTACTCAAAAGAAAACAGAAAACACAGGAAGCGATTCGGGGCAGGGATTATCCCCCTTTCGCCTGCAGATGGGATTAGATAAACGCGGTCAGGATGCTCACATGAACGGCATTGCAATGACCCTTTTCTTTGTCCTGGTTACTATGGCCGTCGCTGCTGCCGTCATCATGGATACGCAGGGATACTCGGATGGAATCATCTTTGCCGTTGTGGTTCCGCTCATGCTGCTGGCTTTTTACCTGATGTTCGCCATCCAGGTGGCTAAACAGTGGGAGAAAGCAGTTGTTCTGCGTTTTGGCAAATTCCGCGGATTGAAGGGTCCGGGGTTATTCTGGATCATCCCCATCATAGATTCCGTGACGACGTGGATCGACCATCGCGTGATGGTAACACCCTTCTCGGCAGAAAAAACCTTGACTCGCGACACTGTTCCGGTCAACGTTGACGCCGTTCTTTTCTGGGTGGTTTGGGACGCAGAGAAAGCTGCCCTGGAAGTAGAGAATTACCGTACGGCAATCGCCTGGGCGTCGCAGACCGCGCTGCGCGAAGTGATCGGACAAATGACCCTGGCCGATATCCTGGTGGGGCGGGCGAAGATGGACGCCGACCTTCAGCGCATCATCGATGAGCGTACCACACCATGGGGCATTACCGTGCAATCCGTAGAAATTCGCGACGTGGTCATCCCGCCGGACTTGGAAGATACCATGTCACGCCAGGCACAAGCTGAGCGCGAACGCCAGGCCCGCGTCATCCTCGGCGAGTCTGAAAAGCAAATCGCCGCCAGTTTCTCCGAAGCTTCGCTGGCTTACCAGGATAACCCAACCGCACTACACCTGCGTGCCATGAACATGCTCTTTGAAGGACTGAAAGAAAAAGGAGCGTTGGTCATCGTACCTTCCAGCGCAGTCGACACCATGAACCTTGGAGGCATCGCCGGGATTACCTCTATGGCACAACAGCAATTGGAGAAAGAGAAATAATTTTCTCGTGAAATGCTTCTGAATGGAATAACCGTCTGAATGTTTCACGTGAAACAAACTATAAGGAAAAAATGGAAAACACAATCATCATTGACCACCTTTACCACCGTTTCGACGGTCATTACGCTCTGAACGACCTCTCCTATGAGGTCAGGCAGGGAGAAGTCTTTGCCTTGCTGGGGCCGAATGGTGCCGGAAAGACGACCACTATCCGCCTGTTGAACGGTCTCTATAAACCTACCAGTGGAACGATCCGCGTGTTCGATAAGAATCCTGTTCAGCAAGGAAGTGAAATCCGGAAGCAAACAGGAGTGCTGACCGAGACCAGTGCGCTCTATGAACGGCTTACGGCTCGCGAAAACCTGGTGTTTTTCGGGCGTATGTATGGCATTGCAGAATCGGTTCTGTTAAAAAGAACTGACGAAACTCTGCGTTATTTTGAACTTGAAAAGCGTGCAGACGATCGTGTGGGCACTTACAGCAAGGGTATGAAACAACGTTTAGCATTGGCCAGGGCGTTCCTGAACTCTCCGCGTATCCTGTACCTGGATGAGCCCACAGCCAGCCTCGATCCAGAATCAACACAGCAGGTACACGATTTGATCGAATCCATCAGTAAACAGGACGATCGCACCGTGTTTCTCTGCACCCACAGGCTCGAAGAAGCTGAACGGCTGGCTGACCGCGTGGCCATCTTGAACAGCGGCAGGCTTTTAGCCCTGGGCAGCCTGGCGGAATTGCGGCGGCAGTTTAACCCCGGATTGTGGGTGGATATTGATCTGCTCCGACCGCTCGCGCAGACTCTGGATATCAAATTGCTGCGGGGAGTGGTGGAAGGAACGGTCGACGGAACAAAAGCACGCTTCCAGGTGGATGAGGAAGGCGTGATCCCCTCTCTGATCAGTGAAATGGTCAGAAATGAAGCACAAATCACGAGCGTGCGTCAGGAAAAAATTTCGCTTGAAGATATCTACTTCAAGCTGCAAACAGAGGTAAAGGAAGGTGTCAAGTGAACTGGAAAGCGGTGTTTACCATTGCCAAGAAAGATATCAAGGAAGCCAGTCAAAATAAATCTGTCTGGATGCCCGTGTTGATCGTTCCGCTGATCTTCGTGGTGCTCATGCCGGTGGGAATGATCATCGGATTCTCAAGCGCGATGGGAGCCGCAGAAAATCCGATGAACGATCCGGATTTCGCTCTCTTCCTTCAAAACATGCCGGATTCGATGTCGCAGCTCATCAGCGGAATGGATATGGTGCAGTCTAGCATCGTGCTCATTCTTGGCTACCTTTTTGCGCCATTCTTCCTGATCCTGCCATTGATGTTCTCCACGGTGATTGCCTCGGAGTCCTTTGCCGGTGAAAGAGAACGCAAAACCATCGAGGCGCTGCTTTACACCCCCGCAACGGATACGGAATTGCTCCTGGGGAAAGTGATGGCGGGCTTCATCCCGGCAGTACTGATCACCCTGGGCAGCTTCGTGGCATACATCCTGGTTGTGAACGGAGCGGCGTATCCCGTTATGGGACGTATCTGGTTCCCGCTGCCCAGTTGGTATGCGTTGATCCTGTGGGTCTCGCCAGCCATCTCGCTGCTGGGAATCGCGGCTACCGTATTGATCTCGGCCAAGGTGCAGACGTTTATGGGTGCCTATCAATCCAGCGCGTCCCTGGTCGTACTGGTGCTGGCGCTGCTTGCCGGACAGGCAACCGGTGTGGTCTACCTGAGTGTAGGAGTCAGCCTTCTCATCGGTGCGGGTATCTTTGCCGTTGACGCTGTTTTGATGTACTACGCAATCCGCACTTTCAACCGCGATAAATTGCTCGCTTCGGCTGCATAAAATTGTTTCACGTGAAACAATTATCGTTTCATGTGATCAGTAGATGAACGCGCTGGTGGATTGGATTCCTCTAGCGCGTTTGTTATAATCCGCATATACTAAATGTCTCTCTCGCGCGGCCTGTTCTCCGCGTAATCACGAGAGCAGGTGCGATAAATGACAAGTAATATTCCTCTTTTCCTGGCTTACATTCTTTCTGTGCTTGTGATGATCGGTTTACCGATCTTTCTGGCGGTCTTCTTTACCCGCCGATTCAAGGTTTCCTGGTGGGTGGTGCTCACGGGTGTATTAACCTTTATCGTGTCTCAGGCACTCCACATTCCGGCACTGAGCGGTATCAACGCCCTGTTCACCAAGGGAATTCTCACCGTAACGTCAGATTCCTGGTTCCCAATCGTCTATTCCGTCCTGATTGGTTTACTCGCTGGAATATTTGAAGAAACTGCCCGCTGGGTGGGCTTCAAACTGCTGCGTGACAAGGCCGCGCGTTTTGGGTCTTCTCTTGCAGCAGGGATCGGGCACGGCGGCATCGAGAGCATCTTCCTGTGCGTCGTTGGGGTGGGAGCCACTCTGGCGACTGTCCTTTTCTACAATCCCGGTACGCAGCTTGCTGCCGGTACATCCACCAGCGAAGTTCAATACATGCTGGCGCAAATCGAGGCCTTCTGGAGTGCGCCCTGGTCGCTTGGGCTTCTCTCGGGTGTCGAACGAGTGATCGCGCTGACCACACATCTCTTCCTGTCAGCCCTGGTCTGGAAAGCTGTCGTTGACCGCAATGTTCTCTGGTTCCTGCTGGCGGTTCTCTACCACATGATCGTGGATGCCGTGGCGGTTTTCCTGCAGCAGATTGGCTGGAGTTATTGGCCGATCGAAGGTGTTCTGGCTATCTTCATGCTCCTCAACCTGTTTATGCTCTATACCTTCTACAAGGAAGAGACTGAAATCGAGCAGGAAATGGATGAAATGACGGATGAAGAGCTCGCCGCTTTGGAAGAAGCTGAAGACGAGGAAGGAATCAGTGACGAAGACGAGGAAGAATCGGAAAAGGAATCCGGAGACGCGTTGGAGATTGATCATCCCGAAGGTGATCGAGTGAATGGAGAAAGTGCGCAGGATTAATTTATCCTGACGATGACGATCCCGGTATCGCTCAGATGCCGGGATCTTTTTTTATTAGGAAGGCCACTGCTTTACCGGCTTCCTCGTTCATCAGCACACGCAGGGTATGGCCGGGCCTGGCATCCTCCACGCGGATCAGCCGCAGGCATTTTTCGAATTTCCTGGCCTCCGGCAGCCATTCGACCAGGTGATTGGCTGATTTCTCGAAGAAATCGCTGTTGAAATCCGTGTTGGGATTATCCAGGTGCAGTGCCAGCGGATAGATCTGCGCTTCGAGCAGGTCCTGGAAGAAATGCGTTCCCAGGGAGGGCTCGGGCGGCAGGCTGCAGTTCTCGCCTGCCAGTTCCACCAATGCCCGCGCAAAATAGATATCGCCGTATCCGATCGGTACCCCCAGGTCTGAATTCGAGCTGCCCCAGCGCCCCGGGCCGACACAGATAAAGGACTTGTCGTGCAGCACTTCGTTCAGCCTGCCCACGGTACGTGCCAGGGTAGCCCGATCAGTTGTGGACGGCAGCGCAAAATATGCCTGCGGCTGGACGTAGATGACCCAATCCACGGCCTTGATCCTGCCCTGGGGTACCATGAAATCCGTGGAAAAGATCACTTCATCCCGGCTGAGATTGGGAGGCGGTTTTTCCACCTCCGTTTGTGCCAGGTGACCTTGCGGGCGGCATTGCAGCACAGTGATGCAAAGCTGCGGCTGACCGTGTTTATCTTCCTCGATTTTCAATGTAAACTCCACGTCCACAGGAGCGTGGTAGGCCTGTTCGAGTGATTTCAGAATCGTTTTCATGCGCTCGGCGAAAGGTGTGCGCTGCAGGAGCACATCGAAGGTGAGCACCAATTTTTGCGGATCGCTGATGATGCTCGAACGCAGGGTTTCGAAGTATCCATCTTCATCGATTTGCGCGATATACCGCAGCGGGGGATAATCGGCATTCAACACATCAAGGACTGGCAGGCTGGCAAAGGTGTTGTGTTTCAGGTCGAGCAGGTCCACGTACTGCTGCGAGTAGCGGCGCACTGAGCGCGGATCGTTGGACGGGCGCAGCAGTGGGTGGCTGAGCGCGATCAGGCGCGGGTAGTCGTTGCCCACGCGATCCACGGCGCGCGTGCCCAATCCCCACACCAGGCGCACAAAACCATCTTCGCTGCGGATCTGTGGTGCCCAGCGGAAGACGTTGCGGCTGAACGCCACTCCGGCGGCATGCGGCATCAGATACTGGCCGTACTGTTCTCCCTCCACCAGTTGAATCAGCAGCGCCATGCGCTCATCGTAATCCAGCAGGCCCTTGCTACGGCGGTAGAGAAGCGCGTTGGGATTCAGTACTGAGGCATAGATCTGGGCAATCGCCTGGGTGAGCTGCTTCAGGTTCTCTTCCAGCGTGCCCTGGTTGGGGCAAAAGATACTCTCATACTTACCGGCAAAGGCAGTACCGAAGTTGTCTTCCAGCAGGCTTGATGACCGCACAATGAGCGGTTGTTTGCCGATCTTGATCAGCATCGTTTGCAGCTGGTCAAGGATATCGGGTGGGAAGGAGCCGCTGAGGAAATCCTCCTCGATCTTCGGATACTCTGCCCGCATTTCGGCTTCGGTCTTGTATTTCTGGTCGTTCCAGCCGAAAAGGTTATTGATCGACATGAAGGTGTAGAACTCATCCGAACCGACATAGAAAGACTCGGGCATCGAAAGGCAGGGAAGGTCGCTCAGGTCGCGGTTGTTCTTGAGAATGTGCTGGGCCAGGATCATCCCGGCGGATTTTCCGCCGATGCGGCCGGCACCAATCTTACGCCGCCGTACCTCTGCCAGTTCTTTAATTGTCAACCATTCTTTAGCAATATTAATGTATCGAAGCTGATCACTGATTAGAGTGCGGATCAGCACTACCTTGGATTCTTCGAGCCTCGCCACGTATTTGGCACGTTCCTTTTCGGGCATTTTTTCGATGGTCATTGCCTGTTCGAACACCAGGTCGATCGGTGCCAGTTCAGGGTTGATCGCCAGAAGCATGTCGCGGGAGGACACGCCGCGCTCAGCGAGGGTATTTTTGATCATCTTTTCCAGCAGGTCGAAGGGCAGGTGGCGGCTGAAGAGCAGGTCGGTAAGATGTTCACGCAATATGGATTTGCGCATTTCCCACAGGTCGGTGGTTTCCTGCCCGTAGGGATTGTTGATCCCTTCAAGTTTCTGCGATTGGATGGCATTATCGCGCACCCGGCTCTCGAAGGATTTGGGATCGATGATACCGCGCGTGAACAGTTCTTCTCTCATGTGCGCGCGAATCCTGGCCGCAAGCACCGGGTACTGCATGAGGGTCAGGGTAGTTCTGAGCAATTTTTCTGAGGTATCAGGAAGGAAATCCATGTGATCCTGGTTAATTATTTCTAGAAATAATTATTCCTGTGGATACGATTTCCCCTCTCAGGCGAGAGGGGAAGAAGTGTTTTGTTTGCCAGTTTTTATCCGAGGTGCATGGGCATGATCACATGCACGAAGTTGTCATCGCCGACCGGTCGGAGAACTCCGGGGCTGTTGTTGGCGTTGGTATCGAGCGAGACGTTGGGCGAATGGACCACATCCAATACTTCGCGCAGGAATTTTACATTGAAGGCAATCAGCAGTGCGCTGCCCTCGATGCTGGCTTCAACGGAGATATCGCTCTTGCCGGTTTCCTCGGTTTGGGCGCTGATCTCGACCTTGCCCGGGCCGCCTTCCGCTGGGATGATATCAAGGCGGATGACGTTGTTGCCTTCACGGGCGATGATCTCAGCCTGTTTGCAGGCTTTGAGGAAAGCCGGGGTGGAGATGATGGTCTTGGTCTTGGCGCTCTTGGGGATGATCGCCTGGTAATCGGGGAAGTTGCCGTCGATCAACTGTGAAACCAGTTCGGCGTCCTTGAGGCGGAAGATAACCTGTCCGCGCCCCTGGGGTACGATCATGGTCACTGCTTTATCGTCATCACTGAAAATGCGCGCCAGTTCGTTCATGGCGCGTGCAGGGATGATGATGGATACGTTTTGCCTGATCGGGCTGGAGAAGGATTCCTTGCGCACCGAAATGCGGAAGCCATCCGTGGCGGCCAGGGTGATCACGTTTTCAGCCACATCCATCTTGACTCCCTGGAGCACCGGGCGGGCTTCGTCGGTCGAGGCGGCGAAGGCCACCTGCTGGATCATGTCTTTGAAGTCGGCCAGGTTGAGCTCGATGCCTTCCGCGGGATCGGTGACGGGCATGGGCGGAAAATCCTGGGCATCGATGCCCTTGATGTCGTGCACCGAGCTGTTGCACACCAGGTTGAGGGTCTGGGTGCGCTCATCGAGGGACATGATCACATTGTCTGGCGAGAACGTGCTCACCAGGTCAACGATGGTGCGCGCGGGGATGGTGATGGATCCTTCCTCGCTGATCTGGGCGGGAATCCAGCACGTGATCCCCAGTTCCAGGTTGGTGGCTGACAGGCGCAGACGCCCCTCATCGGTTGCCATCAGCACGTTTGCCAGTACCGGCAGCGTGCTGCGCGGAGATACCGCACGGCTGACGATGCTCAGACCGTGTGCCAGATGTTGTTGGGTGACAGTGACTTTCATGGGCGCCCTCTCACTTAAAATTTTGTATGATTGAGTATACAACGAGACGTTTAAAAATTCCAGTACGCAGGATATACCTTCAGGGCGGAGTGTTGTACAATCAAAATGTTCGGGGGAGGTGGGCATGTCACATGATGATGGCCAGCATTTAATCGACAGGGTGTATTTTCTGTACAGAAATGGCGAAATTCAGCAGGCGTATGACCTGCTGACCGAGGCAGCTTCCCGGTACCCGGAACGCGAACAGCGCCTGTATGCCTGGCGTTTCAACCTGGCTGCCAGGCTGGGAAACCTGGACCTGGCGGAGGAGATCATCGAGGATGCGCTCGACAGCGGTTACTTCTACCGCAACTTGGTGCTGATCAATCCCGAAGATATGCAGGCGCTGCAGGGCAGACCATTTTTTGAAGCCCTGGCAGTGCGCAATGGCCGTATGCTGGCCGAGGCACAGGTTTACGCCCGCCCGCAGTTGGAGATCATCAACGCGGGCATCGAACAAAACGGAATCACCCCGCTGCTGATCACCCTGCACGGCGCCAACATGAACCTCAGGCAGTACCGCTCGAACTGGAAGTTCCTGGCGGGCTCCGATTGGCTGGCAGCTCTCCCGCAGTCTTCACAGTTGGGCGGCAAGGACGTCTTTGTTTGGAACGACATGGAACTTGCTGAACGCGAGTTGGTGGAGCATTACCAGGCACTTGGCAAGCGCAGCAAGTTTATTCCAGAGAAGACCGTCATCAGCGGCTTTTCCCAGGGAGGACGGGTTGCCGTCCGCGCAGCGCTCAAACAGCTCATCCCGGTTGACCATTTCATCCTCAATTGCCCCTATGTGCCGGATCTGGAAGAGATGGCAGTGCTGCTGGATGCCTGCCAGAAGCGTGATTTGCGCGGCTACCTGGTGCTGGGCAGCGAAGATCCGTCCTGCACACCGGGTGCGCTGCAGCTGCAGCAGGAGTTCGAGAAGCGCGGGTTCAAATGCGGGGTGGACGTGATCCCGGAACTGCACCACGGGTTTCCGGAAAACTTCCCGGAGGTCTTTCAGCGCGCGTTGGATTTTGTGTTGAATCATTGAGGAGGAAAGATGGCGCGTAAACCAATCGAAGTGAAAGAATACGAGTTCCATGCGCTTACCCCCGAGCGTTGGGATGATTTTGAGCTGCTGTTTGGCCCAAACGGTGCCTGCGCCGGTTGCTGGTGTATGTGGTTCCGCTTTTCGCATAAGGAATTTTCGAAAACGCGCAAGGAAGAGCACAAAGAAGCCATGCGAACGATCGTTCAGTCGGGTTTTGAGCCCGGTGTGATGGCTTATGGCGACGGAAAACCCATCGGGTGGGTGGCGCTGGCACCGCGCGAGTGGTACGCGCGCCTGAAAACTTCCAAACAGCTGGCGGCGGTTGACGATCAGCCGGTGTGGTCGATCACCTGCTTCTTCATCCACCGCGATTATCGCCGGTCGGGGATGATGGAAAAACTGGTTACCGCTGCCGTCGAGCACGCGCGCAGCAAGGGGGCGAAGATCGTCGAAGCTTACCCGCTGGACGTGGAAGGCAAGATGAGCTCGACGCAGATGTATTCGGGCAAGTCTTCTGTGTTCTACAAACTGGGATTCGAACAGGTGGCGCTGCGCGATTACCGCCCGATCGTCAGGAAGGTTCTGTAATTATTTCTCGAAATAATTATCTCGCAAAGGCGCAAAGAACGCTAAGAAAACCTACCATCCCGAAATCAAAAGTACACCTCAAGGTTGGGGAGCATTTATTTCATCCTATGCGGAGTATGATAGGTTTTTCACGCTTGCTGATAGGTTTTGACAAGCCCTGCGGGGTATCTTTACCGCTATCTTAATGCGGATGGAGAGGGTTTGAATATGAGCAGGATCGAACAATGGTCTTTCGGCATCATCCTGGGAGCGGTGCTGCCAATCACAGGTCTCCTGGCGGGCTGGTGGGGGAGTTACTCTTATCTTTCAATAACCTGGGTGATTGTCTTTGCCGCGGCTGGCATGGCCGCGGGGCTGGTGGTGGATGGCTTTTATCTCAAAAAGTGGATTGCCAAGGCCTACGATATCGATCTGAGGGTCTGGGCCGCGATCTATCTCTTTTATTCCGTGTGCTTATTCGGCTTCTTTATGGGCGTGCCGGTCTTCAACCTGGCGCTGGCCGTACCTTCCGGGCTGTTTATTGGAAGGAAAGCCGCCGTGAAGCATATGGATGCCGCCAGCGGGCAGAGATTGATCTCAAGTACCCGGTGGTTCACCACCGGCGTGCTGGTCTTGATCTGTGCGGCTTCGGCGTGGTTCGCGCTAAGATCTCCCTCCACGCCGGCCGACCTGGAGGGGATGCTCAGGCTGCCCTTTGAGGTAACCCTGCCAATGATCTGGGGATTGATCGCGCTGGGCGGTGCCTTGCTGCTGGCCGTGCACTGGCTGCTGTTCACGAAGTGCGCGCGGTTTACCCGCGGGTGGGAAGGCGGTAAAAAATTCTAGGGTGCGCCCGGAACGCACCGAGATATAGTGATGGTGCGTTATCACTAGCCGCACATTGGCTGCTGTTCTCGAAGTGCGCGCAGGTTGCCCTTGCGCACTAGAGATGACACATGTTTGGGAATTGCGGTGTGTTGTTGCGCACCCTGCCCACTCCGAGCAACGTTTACACTATAAAGATGAGTAATAGAGTGGTAAACAACACCCAAACTAACCCCGGGATTATATGTGCCCACTGTCCGCGGTGAAGATCAATTCGCGAGTTTAGAGTTTCCTCAATTGGATTATTCTCCGGATATAGTTGTTTATCATAGAAATAAAAATCACCATTCTTTCTAATCATTAGAATTCCAAAAAGTATTCTATAGAAGCCAAATCCAATAATGCTTTGCAAAAAGATTATCAATAGAATCCAAAAATTCTTAATTGGTTCGTCTCCATTGATTCCAGATAAAATGTTGATCACAATCCAAAAATAAAATAATGGAATGATGTTCACAAAGAGAAAACCAATTCCGAATCTCAACCAAGCTTTTGGGTATTTTATAACTCCAAACTTCATGGCAGCTGTATCAAATAATTTCAAGTTATTAGTGGTGCTAATTGATACTGCATAGTACAAAGCGTAAAATACAGTGTATATAGTTTGGGCTGAATTCATATGGTCCTTAAGGAAAAAACACCTAAATATTCATATATTTTTACAGTTTTTAATTCGCCTTACATCGCTACTTGATTTAAACCCCACTCGTTGAGATATCCAAATCGCCTAGTTTATAAATACCTTTGAGTTAAATACTTGATGTATTCAGGATGTTCCTGTCTGTATTCTTTTGCTAATGAAATAATGAGTTCCTGATAAGTCAATGAAATAAAATGAACATTGTCGGCATCGGCGATCTGAGAAAATCGTTCAACTTCTTCTCCGTGAATATACCCATCCTTGCCTGGCGCGTCATACCACAAGTATAGTAATTTGAATGTGTCTTTACTCTGACACGCTTTCTTTAAACCAAGGATGTGCTTGATCAATTGGGCAGCGTGAAGGTATGAGAAAAGATGGTCATCAGGGCTAATTGTCTTGGCAAGGTCATAAAGATGGGGGATATCCGACCAAATTGAAGGATTCTCGAGGTAAGCCTGCGCCAGGCCACTGTGACCTTCATGGCTGTATGCTTCAGTGAACTTACACTCTATCGCAAAATACCTAAACCTGGATTTTTCGTTGTTGTGAATCACAACGTCGATATTTGGAGGTATACGGTTCCGAATACCTGTGCGAAATTTCTCTTCAAAAATGATTCGTTCCGAACTGTCGTTCCCTTTTGCACAAAACCTGCAGGCAGTTGCAATTACAGGGGCTTTATGGTTTTTCTCCCAATATTGAAATACATTCACACCCAACGCTGATGATGAATGTACAGCCTGCATTTTTGCTGGCTTGTCAAGCGACCCTTCGATTTCCCCGCCATTGCCTTCCCGGAATGAGTCCTCGACAGAAGGCAACAGAGACTCAAACAGGTTTTGACTCAAATCTTGTGTATATGCATGAGCCCCGCGTTTGCCTTCACTGCCGATCAGATCAATTCCGTGATTGAGCGCCCATTGAACCTGTTTTGAGATGATGTAATGGTAGCAATTCATTTCTCCCTCTTAAAAAGGTAGTAACATCCCTAGATTAATCTTCTTCCGTTTTCAATAGAGATGTAAAGGACTCACATTTTCAGGCTTTCTAAAATTGCGTTGATTCGATTTCTAATTTTCATGGGACCAATAATGGATTTCATGTAATTCCTGGTACCACCTGTACCGATGATCACTATTGTTCCAAAGTTAAATATTCTTCCAAGAATACCCTGATCGATGCTGATGCTTTCCACGTGAGACAAATATATCTCTTTAGTTTTTCTACTGATGAGTCCGGTTTTCTTGATGATCCTTTTATTTGTAACCGCGTATTCTGTGGTCCATATCGCGATGAAACATCTAACGAGCAATCCGATGGTTGAAAAAAGTAGTAATAATGAAGCAATTAAGTACAAACTGCCAATGAAGGAACTTGAACCCATAGGACTATTTAAAAGCCCGATGGCTTTTAGATAAACCAAAATGAATAGGATCGCCACTGCACCGGGCGATAAAAATATCGCGGGCGTAATTCCACCAACAAAGAGTATCTTCTCTTCAGGTAATAGATTTTTCTCAATGTAACTCATCGAAAACCTCCCATTTTATCTTGGTACATCATATAAATATAAATACCTTACGCGTAAGCCTAAGGTGTGGTTTTTATTAAATCTAAAATAACAACCATTGATAATGTGTAAAAAAAATTACCCCGCTCAACCTTTAAGAACAAACAATATCATTATATATGAATTAGGTTCTGTTTATTAAATGTTGGGGTGAAATGGTATTAAATGTTAAAGTACCTTTCACCAACCCCACCCTTTCTTTGCGATCTTTGCGCCTTTGCGTGAATATCGAAGGAGAATGGGTTGATGAAAGCAACTTTTCTTACTAAACCCTGTCCTTCCTTTGTGCCTTTGCGAGAGAATTATTTCTTGAAATAACCCCCAACCCCTAATTACCGGAAGAAAAAACTCTCCAGGCAGCTGCCTGGAGAGAAATGTTATAATGAAGGTGCCGAAGGTGGGAATCGAACCCACATTCCCGAGGGAACACGATTTTGAGTCGTGCGCGTCTGCCAATTCCGCCACTCCGGCAACAACAAACTGATTTTATCTGACAAATTCACAAGGGTCAAGGGAACTGCTCATGCGTCTAGGAATTATTGGCTTACCACAATCTGGAAAAACCACTCTTTTCAATGCGCTCACCCGCGCCACACAGCCTACCGGTACCACCGGCAAGATCGAAATCCACACCGCCGTGGTCGATGTTCCAGATAAGCGCGTCGACCGCCTCGCTGAGATGTTCAAACCGAAGAAGACCATTTACGCCAAGGTCACCTACGTCGATATCGCCGGGCTGGATGGCAGCGCCGGCAAGAACGGCATCTCGGGCGCGCTGCTCAACCAGCTGGCGCAGATGGACGGATTCATCCACGTGGTGCGGGTCTTCGAAGACGAGAATGTGCCCCACGTGCGCGAAACGATTGATCCACTGCGCGATATTCAGGCAATGGATAGCGAACTGGTACTTAACGACCTGATCGCGGTCGAGCGCAAGCTGGAGCATCTGGTCGAGGAGAAGAAAAAAGGCGCGGGTAGAGATAAAGCACTGATCGAGCGTGAACATGTGCTCTTCGAGCGCCTGCACGAAGCATTGATCCAGGAAATCCCCCTGCGAGACGTTGAGATCTCTGCCGAAGAAGAAAAGCTTTTCTCCGGGTTCGGCTTCCTTAGCCGCAAGCCAATGCTGATCGTGCTCAATCTCTCCGAAGGGCAGACCGCGCCTGACATTGACTATCCACACCAGCGCAGCAAGGTGGTGGCGCTGCAGGGCAAACTGGAGATGGATATTGCTCAGCTTTCTCCCGAAGAAGCCCAGCTCTTCCTTGAAGAGTACGGCATCGAGGAACCCAGCCTGAACCGCATGATCCGCCTTTCCTACGATCTGCTTGGTTTGATGTCCTTTTTCACCGCCGGTCAGGATGAATGCCGCGCGTGGACGGTGCGCCGCGGAGCCACAGCCCCCGAAGCCGCAGGCGAGATCCACACTGATCTGCAGAAGGGTTTCATCCGCGCCGAGGTGGTGGCCTACGATGACTTGATGGAACTGGGGGGCATGAACGAGGCCAAGGCCAAAGGCAAACTGCGGCTGGAAGGTAAGGAATACGTCGTTCAGGATGGCGACATCCTCAACATCCGCTTCAACATCTAAAATACCAGTTCCTGCCGAGACCCGGCAGGAACTTTTTACCAGCAGCGGACGTTTTGATTGCAGCAGCCAATCGATTTTTTACAGGAGTTTCTTATGAAGGACTTCTTTACATTCCGCAAATTCATCGCGCCGGTATTGATCCAGATCATTTACTGGGTGATCACCGCGGCGGCGGTCATTGGCGGTCTGGTGATGATCATCAACGG
>ENA-UOYA01000055-UOYA01000055.1-activated-sludge-metagenome-genome-assembly--contig:-NODE-55-length-144294-cov-18.240240_pt1 | contig 144294 bp, 135 predicted proteins | sample MGYA00238163_ERZ764804 | MGnify/ENA primary metagenome ERZ764804 (study PRJEB28919, sample SAMN05720223) | activated sludge metagenome | isolation source: Anaerobic digester | place: Hong... | reverse complement strand
AATTTATCATGCGCGGAAACGTTCTCGATCTGGCTGTGGCTGTCATCATCGGCGGCGCGTTCGGCAGCATTGTCACCTCGCTGGTCAATGATGTGATCATGCCACCCATTGGCATGCTGCTGGGCAAGATCAACTTCAAAGACCTGTTCATCAACCTTTCCGGCACGCCCTACGCCTCGCTGGCCGATGCCCAGGCCGCCGGCGCCGCGACCATCAATTACGGCAATTTCATCAATACCATCGTCAACTTCCTCATCGTTGCCTTCGTAATCTTTTTGATTGTGCGCGCCTTCAACAGAATGAAGAAACCCGAAGCTCCCGCCGCCCCCACCACCAAGGACTGCCCCTACTGCCAGACGGCCATCCCCATCAAGGCCACCCGCTGCCCGCACTGCACCTCGCAGCTCTAAATACCATCGAAACGCACGACGAGGGCGCTTGTTGCGCCCTCGTTTCATTTTCTTCCGATTTGCCGAATACCAAATCAACGCATCAACGAATCACGATTCCCGGCATCTCACACCAGCGGGAACACAATCTCCGTGATCAATTGATCCGGCGGCGTGACGGCCGGATCGTTATGATAAAACTCGTACACCATCCCGCGGCGCTTGACGTTGTGCTCCTGCGCAAAGGCATCAACTGCCGCGTAGGCCTCGGGCAGGCCTTCATACGGTCCGGTGTAAAACGCGGTCAGCACCCTGCCGGCTGGCAGTTCGCAGGCCTGGATTTCGCCCTCCCCGGGTACCCCTGGCGCCACCGGAAAGCCCACATCCATGTCCAGCGCGTCCATGTCCATGTTGTAATAGACCACAAACGGCGCGTACACCGGCTGCGCGCCGGCTTGCGCCAGGTGGGCTTCAATTTTGCCGTAGGTTTGCCCCAAAACCTGCTGCAATTCGGCCGCCGCGCAGCGCGTCCGCACCGACAGTACCGGCATGGCAGCCTGCTCCTTGATCTCACAAGTCGTACTCATCGCGTCCCTCCCAAAGTCGCTGAAGAATGGATGAATACATCATAGAACTTAAATTCTATTATGTCAATGGCATAATGGCCAGTTTTTTGCAAAATCAGATCGAAAAGAAATTAACCACGAAAGACACGAAAATCACGAAATATGGAAAGTTCAATATTTTTGTTATTCAGCTAAATGTTCTTTTTTTCGTGTGATTCGTGTTTTTCGTGGTTTGACCTTCTTCTTATCTTATTCCAAAGAAACCAACCGACCTTTTCAGGTCTGGTAACGATGCCTCACGCTTCACGCCTCCCGATTCACGCCTGCCCCAAACTGCCGCTGGTACAGCGCGGCATACGCGCCGCCGCGCGCCAGCAATTCCTCATGTTGGCCCTGCTCAACCACCTGCCCCCCTTCCACCACGCAGATCAGGTCGGCGTTGCGGATGGTGCTCAGCCGGTGCGCAATGACCACCGAGGTGCGCCCCTGGAACAGCGCGCGCAGCGCGTCCTGGATCAGCGCTTCGGTCAGGCTGTCCACATTGGAAGTGGCCTCGTCCAGGATTAAAATGCGCGGGTCGGTCAGGATGGCGCGCGCAATGCACACCAGCTGCCGCTGTCCCACCGACAGGTTGGCCGCGCCCTCCTGCACGACGGTCTGGTAGCCGTCCGGCCGCGCGCTGATGAACTCGTGTGCGTTGGCCAGGCGCGCGGCGCGTTCCACATCTTCATCGGTCGCTTCCGGCCGGCCGTAGCGGATGTTATCGGCAATGCTGCCGGAGAACAGGAAGGCATCCTGCGGCACCAGCCCGATCTGCCGGCGCAGCGAAGCCTGCGTCACGCTGCGGACATCCACGCCGTCAATTTTTACCGCGCCCTGCTCCACCTCATAGAACCGCGCAATCAGGTTCGCAATGGAAGATTTACCCGCCCCGGTCGAACCCACCAGAGCAACGGTCTGCCCGGGCTGAATGGTCAAATTCAAGCCGCTCAGCACAATCGGCAGCCCGGGCCGGTAGCGGAAACTGACTCCTTCAAAATCAATGCGCGGCGCACCCTCTAATTGCAATTCCACTGCATCGGCCCGATCCTGCACTTCGGGCTGTGTATCCAGCAGGCGCAGCACCTGCTCGCCGCCCGCCATGGCGCTTTGCAGCGTGGTCACCATGCGGCTGAGTTCCTGCACCGGTTGGAAGAACCGCGTTACATAAGAAAGAAACGCCACCAGCGTGCCCAGCGAGACCGCCTGGCGCGCCACCGCCTGCCCGCCAAACCACAGCACAATCACCGTGGCCAGCACGCCCAGGAATTCGATCGCCGGCAGGAAGATGAATGAGAGGGTCATCGCTTCAATGTTGGCCGTGCGGTTGGCTTCGTTGACTTGATTAAAGCGTTCCTGACTGGTGTTTTCCTGCCCAAAGGCCTGGATGACGCGCACGCCGGAAATATCTTCAGCCAGGTCGCCGACCACTTTGGCAACCGATGTGCGCGTTCGCCGGAAGGCTTCACGTGCGCGGCTCGAAAACCACCAGGTGGCCAGCACCATCAGCGGCAGCACCGTGAAGGCCAGCAGCGCCAGGTAGGGGCTCATCGAAAGCATGATGGCCACGATGCCCGCCAGCACCAGCACATCGCCAATCAGCGTGATGACGCCCTGCGAAAGCAGCTCGTTGATTGCCGCCACGTCGTTCATCACGCGCGAAACCGTCACGCCGACAATGTGCGTGTCGTGATAGCCCAGCGAGAGCTTTTGCAGGTGCGCAAACAGCTCGCTGCGCAGGTTGGCCAGCACGCGCTGCCCCACGCAGGACAGCAAATACTGCTGCGCGGCCGTCGCACCGTACAGCGCAGAATACGCCAGCGCCGTGTACAGCGACAGCCGGATCAATTCGCCGCGGTTGCCGTTGGTGATGGCCTGGTCAATCGCCAGCTTAAGCAGGTAGGGCGTCAACAGCGTCAGGGCGGTGATCGCCAGCATGGTGAACACCGCCAGCGTCATTTGCCGCCAGTAAGGGCGCAGGTAGGCCAGCATGCGCGTCACCACGCGCTTGTTGAAGACCGCGCCGCGCCGGTCTTCCTCGCCGCCAGAAAAAGAGTCCAGCGCGCCGCGCGGGCCCATGCCGGGGTTGGAAACGCCAATGCCAAATCCCATTATGCCCTCCCCTGGCCCTTCAACTGCTGCTGGCAGATGCTGGCATACAGCGGCGATGACTTAAGCAGTTCGGCGTGCTGCCCGCGCGCAACAATGCGGCCCTTTTCCAGCACCAGGATCAAATCGGCGCGCTGCACCGTGCTCAATCGGTGCGCAATCACAAACGTGGTTCTCCCCTGCATCACCCGTTCCAGCGCCTGCTGAATGCGGTGCTCAGTCTCCGAATCAACACTCGATGTGGCGTCGTCCAAAATTAAGATGCGCGGATCGGTCAGCAGCGCGCGGGCAATGGCCAACCGCTGTTTTTGCCCGCCCGAAAGCGTCACCCCGCGCTCGCCAACCACCGTATCGTAGCCGTTGACCGATTGAACGATAAAATCGTGCGCCTGGGCCGCCTTCGCCGCCGCGATGATTTCCTCCTCGCTGGCATCCGGCCGCCCGAAGCGGATATTCTCGCGAATCGAGGCTTCAAACAGGGTGGTTTCCTGCAGCACCATGCCGATCTGTCCGCGCAGCGAGGCCAGCGTTACATCCCGAATATCAACCCCGTCAATCGTAATGCGCCCGCTCGTAGGATCATAAAAACGCGGAATCAGATTGACAATGCTGGTCTTGCCCGAGCCGGTCAACCCCAGCAGCGCCACCACCTGGTTGGGCTGGGCCTCAAAGGATATTTCACGCAGCACGCGGTTCTGGCCGTACGCAAAGGATACATTTTCAAAGCAAACGCGCCCTTCGCGAATCTCCAACGCAGCCGCATCGGGCCGTTCGCGCACTTCCGGCACGGTATCCAGAATTTCAAAAATTCGTTCGGCGGATGCGCCCGCCATGCTGATGGCCGGCAGGATCATGCCCAGGAAGCGCACCGGCGAAACCAGCTGCCCCATATACGTGGTGAAGGCCACCAACTCACCGATGGTCAGTTGCCCGTTGATCACCAGCATCCCGCCGTACAGCAAAATCGCCACGCTGCTGATGTTGGCGATCCACTGCAGCAGCGGCATATGCACCGCCTGCAGGCGCGCCGAAGAAGAGGCCAGCTCAAACCAACGCTGGTTCTCGGTATCGAAACGCTCGATTTCCTTGCCTTCCTGCGCGAAGGTCTTCACCACACGCGCACCGCGCAGGTTTTGCTCTACCCGGGTGGTCAGCACCGCAAGCTGCTCTTGAATCATGCGCGAGAGCGGACGAAACACACGTCCAAAGCGAATGGATTGATAGGCCAGCAGCGGAATGGCCAGCACCGCCAGCAGCGCCAGGCGCGGGTTCATCACCATCATCACCGCGCCAGTCGCCAGCATCATCACCACGCCCTCCGCCACGCGAAAGGTCGCCCGCCCGGTGAGGAAGCGAATGCGCTCCACATCCTGGATAGCGCGCGAGAGCAGGTCGCCGGCCTGGGCCTGGTCGTGGAAGGAGAACGAGAGCAGCGTGATCTTGCGCTGCAATTCGTTGCGCAGGTCGTAGGCCACGCTTTGCGAGGCGATTTCGGTCCAGCGCCCCTGGAAGTAGGTCAGCACGCCTTTGATGATGACCAGTCCCAGCAGTCCCAGCGAAGCCCACCCCAGCAGCGTAAAATCACCCGCCAGGATGCCTTTATCAATGGTCCAGCGCAGCAGCTGCGGATTGAGCATGTTGAACGCGTCAATGACCAGCATGGTCAGGTACGCGCCGGCAGTTAATTTCCAATGCGGCCGCAGGTAGCCAAAACAGCGCAGCAGCAGCCGGGTTTGTGAAGGATTTGTACGCGGGATGGTAATGGGAATATGCATATTAAGATCATGCTGCCAGGCCGCATGAAAAGATTTTTTAAGGGTTTGCGGCAGGTGAAGGCACGCTGATTTTACCGCGATACCGGCAAAGAATCCGGAAAATGTCTTCCAAATTGACGAATTTGACAGCCGCTACCCCGCGCCCGGAATCTCAACAGGTTGATTTCTTGCCAGACAACCGTTAACAAGACGGATCAATGACCGCGCGTCATCTCCAGCCGCCCGTCCACGCGCCGCACCGGCAGGGCAAAATCGAAGCGGTCGAGCTGCGCGCACAGATCCAGGTCCTCAGGCGGAAAATCGGGGTTATCCGGGTCGGTGAACAGCGCCGCGTTTTGCGATTGATACACCCGCTGAAGAAACGGAGCCGGGTCGGGGTTTTCGCCGCGCAGCAGCGCCGCCAAATATTCCGCACAGGCCAGATCCTCATCGCCGCTGTTGTCGGCCCGCCGCCCGGTGACCGCCAGCGTCACCCGGCACGGTTCCAGCGACAGCACCGCTCGCGCCGTGGCTGCCGCACACACAAAAGACGCGCCAAACAGCGCGCGCGCCCTTGCAGCCCGCACCGCGCCCTGCGTGCCCGCACTGCTGCGGTGAATCAGCGTGCGTCCGCGCAAGTCGCGGCCGCTCAACGCATGCGGCGAGTTGCCCAGGTCAAAGCCCGCGGCTTTAATCCCGCCCACCTCGCCCATCGCCAGCGCGCCGGGGGTTTGCGCGCGCAGCGCCAACGCCTCCTCCACACCGCTCACCAGCCAGATTCGCTCCGCTCCGGCAGCCAGCGCGTAGGCAGCCGTGCTGAAGGCGCGCAGCACATCAATGGCCACCGCCACGTCATCCGCCGCAGCGCAGCCGTCCAGGTCAACAATATCAATCAGCATATTTTCCTCAACCTGTTCCTCACAATAAAGGCACCCACAAATCCAATTGCAGGCGGCGGATCCCCAGGTGCGGGTCATACGAGTGCGAATAAACGTCCATCGTGAATTCTCCGCTGAACTGCCGCCCGGAGATCGGCAGCCACTCGCCAAACGCGTAACGCACCAGCAGGGTGTAGGCATACGGGTCCAGGAAGCGCTCCGGGGTGAAGACGGCATAACTGCGCGCAGGCAGCACGCGCAGTTCCATGCCGGCGGGCGGTTGCACCGGCCCGCGAACCTCAAAAGCGGCAAAATGCGCCAGCCGGTCGGTGTGCGGGTCGGTAATTTCCAGCCCATATTGCTGGCCAACATTCACCCGCTCAGGGATCTCTCCAATGCGGGGGTGAAACACCCGACCGATGAACTGCGGGATCACGCCGCGGTCAATGTTTTCAGCCACCGATGTAATCACTTCCATGCCCACCAGGTAAAGCGGCCCGCGCTCGACGGCACGCGCGGCAATATGCGCGGGCTTTAAGGGGCGCGGCGTGCGCTCAATCATTTGCGCCGCAAAAGCGTCCAGGTCGTCACAGCGTAACAGATCCCGCCGCTGGCTGCGGTAAGCCGTGGGGGCCAGACCGTAGAGCGAGCGGAAGGCGCGTGTGAACACCTCGTGCGATTCAAACCCCAACGCTACGGCAATATCCAGCACGCTGCGGCGGGTGGTCACCAGTTCGCGCGCAGCCAGCGCCAGCCGCCGCCGGCGCATATAATCGCGCACGCTAAAGCCCGTGCTGGCCTGAAACAGCACATAGAACTGTGAAAGCGAATAGCCCGCCTGCGCCGCAATCGTTTCCAGCGGCGGGTTTTCCAGCAGGTGCCGGTCAATGTATTCCAAAGCAGGTTGCAGCAGCGGATCGTACATACCGGTTCGATTGTATCGCAAGACAGATGCAAACACCGGAAAAAACATCAAGAAATCTGCACAACCCGGCGGTATGATCAACACATTCTGATCAACAAGATTCAAAAAAGGAGATTTACATGACTGCACAAAAGATGAGTGAAATTAGCCTGCAGAACCTGCCGCCGATGCGCATGGCCTGCTATCAGGCCGTCAGCGCAGAGCCGGAAAATGACAGCGCGCGGTTTATGGATGCCTGGGCCGCGGCGCGCGGCCTGCGGGATGTGCGGCGCTTCGGGTTCGACTCGCCGGTCAGCAGCGAGCAGGCAAAAGCCGGCCTGCGCGGTTACGAGCAGTGGTACAGCGTGCCCGAGGGAATCGCCGGCGCTGACGGCGTAATGATCCGTCAGTTCCCCGGCGGCCGCTACGCCGTGCTGCGCCTGTTCAACCCGTTTGAGGCACCCTTCGAAACCATCCCGGCCGGCTGGCAGCACCTGCATGAGTGGGTGCAATCGCAGGCAGACGTGAAGGGCGGCTGCCACCAGTGCCTGGAAGAGCTGGTGCCCGGCGAGGGCGGCACGCTGGACCTGGTGCTGTATTACCCGGTTGAGTAACGGCCGCAGTTCATTAAGAAGTCATGGGCGTATGGTTGTACGCCCATGACGTTTTTACGATCCTTCATCCCCCTTGAAGCGCATTGCCGACCAGGTCGCGTCCAGCGCCACCATGCGCACCGGCCGCCATCCGAGCGGCTCGATCAGCTTCCACAGGATGTCGCGGTTGAGGTCGGTGGGCACTTTCGAGCCGCCCTTGGAATAGGCCGCGCAGGCAAGCCCGCCCGCATTCAGCCGCGAGAAAATATACGGCAGCAGCCCGGCCATGCCCTGCGCGAGTTCACCAACGCCAACGGCTGGCCCGGTTTCAGGTTGAGCTTTTGAGCCAAAGATTGCACCATCCATGCCTGCGATCAGGCAGAAACAAGGCTCCGCTGAACTTTACCCATCTGCTTCAGCTACGGCAGCGATTTATCCCAGCGGTAGGTGCTGCCGCTGCGGCTGCCGAAGAAGACCAGATTGGAATTCTGGGGGTCCACCAGCACCGAAACAAACGCCTTGCCCTGCAATTCGCTGCGCGGCACAGCCTGCCAGCTGAGGCCGTGATTGGTGCTGTAGTATGCGCCGCTTTCCGCCGCCGCGTACACCAGCCCGTTCACGGTCGGATCGGCCGCAATGGCATATACCGCCTCACTCAGTCCGCTGGCTTTTGTCCAATCTGCAATCCCATCAAAATAGAAAACTCCTGTGCTCGCAGCGGCCAAAAGCCGGCTCGGGCTGGAGGCAAACGCATTGACCTTGATCGATGACAGAATCCCTCGATTGGCAGTATCCCAATTGCATATACTGTCTTCTTTTGGATTCCACTTCATCACGTAATACTTCAATATCTGATCATCCGGGTCATATTTATCAATGCTGGCCCACACCACGCCGTTGTGGTTGTGCAGCGCATAAACGGTCTGCCCGTACACGGGGTCGTTGGCAACAACACAGAAGGGGCTGGCCGTTAGCCGGATGCCCGCGCCCGCCGTGCCCACCCACAGCCCTTTCCAGCTTTGAGCGGCCGCCGTGATCGGCTTACCGGTGCCCAGCGATACCGCCTCGCCGCCGGCATTCTCTTCCAATCCAACCGGCTCGGCCCGCTGCAGACGTTCCTCTTCGGGCTGCAAAAGCAGGTGGTCGAAGGGCAGCTCAAACTGCTCTTCCGCTGACTTCGGCTCGATTTGCACACTCGGCGCCATGGTGACCTCTGCGCTCCAATTCACGCCGTCGGTCGAAACGTACAGGTGGGTGCCGGTGACCGCGTAGAGCTTGCCGTCAATCACCAGCAAGGCCTTCACGTTCAAATCTCCCAGCCCATTGATCACACGCTGCCAGCTCGCGCCCTGGTCGCTGCTCCGGTAGACGCCCGCGCCCAAAGTACCGGCATAAAGGGTCCCCGGCTGCGAGGGAAGCACAGCCAGGCCGGATACGGTGGCGTTGTACACGCCATTGCCTCGCCACTGCCATGAATCGCCGCCGTTCTCCGAATACTGCACCCCATTGCCGTTCGTTCCGGCAAATATTTTCTGGGAATCGCCAGGCACAAAGCTGAAGCGCCAGATATAAGTTCCCACCAATCCCTTTAAACTCCAGCTCTCACCCGCGTTCGTGGATTTATAAACACCGCTGTTGGTCGTGCCGAGGTACAGCACGGCAGAATTGTTGGGATCTTTTTCCAGTGCAAAACCGTAAATCGCGCTGGCGGGCAGGCCGGTGTTCTTGATCGTCCAGGTGCCTGGGTTACCGTCGCTGGTGGATTTATAAACCCCGACCAGTTTGTAGATGCTGTTATAGATCGTGCTTCCTGCCACAACAACGTTGCGCGCGGTCATATTTTTGCGTTCGGGGTCTCCGCCGTCGCTCTGCAGAACGACCCAATCATTCTTATCCACCGGGCCCGAAACCGCTGGCAGCCGCCAGACGCCGTTTTCGTGCGTGGCCAGGTACAGGGTGCCGTCGCTGGCGCGCAGATCGACATCGTAAGAATAATCCCCGCGGCCCGAATTGGCCCACCAACCATTCCAGATGGTCGTCCAGCTGTTCCCGCCATTTTCGCTTTTCAGCACATACCCATACAACGTTCCGTTACTTTCAAATGTGCCAACTTCACGGATCGTGGCATACAGGGTTGTGGGGATTGTTGGCGAGATTTCGATATCATAGACAATGAACCCCCCGCCCGGGATCGATGGCGCCGGGAAACCGTTATTGACGGCCGTCCAGTTCGCCCCGCCGTCGGTCGAGCGGAAAATGCCGCTGCCGTAGGTGCCAGCGTACAGCGTGCCGCCGTCTGGCGTCAAAGAGATGGTTTGAATAAACAAATTGGGAATCCCGTTATTGATCGGCTGCCAGGTCAGCCCGCCGTCCACGCTTTTGAAAACGCCCTGCCCATACGAGCCGGCATAGACAACGCTGGCATTCGTCGGATCCACCACCACGCCGGTAAATGTGCCGCCCATAGGGCCAACCTGCCGCACAGCCGGCGGCGGAGGAGGAGGCGCTTTGGAAACCACCGGCATATACACTGTGTTTCCCCCGCCCTGGGCTGCGGCCACAGCCGAAGGGAACAAAAGCGCAATGACAGCCAGGATGATCACAAATCGAGCCGCGGAACTGTTCATCAAACTCACCTCGCATCGACAATTGTTCCCGCCATTATAGTGTAAATTTTGGGCCGATGTTGCGACCTTTCCATTCTATAATCATACCAACGGGGAAAGCAACCTTGCCGCTGCTCTGGTTATCATTGAGTTTTTTACTGGGATTGGCGCTGGCGCAGCGCTGGCCGGGCTTGCCCGCGGCGGTGTGGGCAGCCCTGGCCGCAGGCGGCGCGCTGCTCGGCTGGCTGGAGGTGCGTTTCCTGCGCCGGCCGCTGCTGCTGCGCTGGCGGCAGTTCTCACGCATCCCGCTTGCGCTGCTGCTGGCCGCCCTCGGATTGGGCGGGCTGCGCATGGCATTGGCCCGCCCGGCCTTCACCCCCGCCGACCTGGCCTGGTACAACGACCGCGCCGAACTGACCCTGCGTGCCAGCATCGCCAGCCTGCCAGAGCTTCGATCATCAGGCCTGCGCGCGCGCCTGGCGGTCACCGCGCAGGTGGCCGCAGACGGCAGCCTGTCGCCGCTCTCAGGGCTGGCGTTGGCCGCCCTGCCGCCGGATCAGGAGTGGCGCTACGGCGACTGCCTGGAGATCACCGCGCGCCCGGTCACGCCGCCAGAAGGCTTTGACTTCTCCTACCGGGAATACCTGGCCCGCCAGGGCGTGCACAGCCAGCTGGCCGGGCCAAAGGTAACGCTCCTCGGCAGAAACTGCGGTTCACCGTTCCTTTCCGGCATCTACTGGCTCAAGCAGCGTTCAGCCGCCGTGCTGGAACGGCTTTACCCGCAGCCAGAAGCTGCATTGCTGGCCGGCATTCTGCTGGGAGATGAATCCGGCATGCCCGAAAGCGCGCAGCAGGCTTTTCGCGATACCGGCACGGCGCACATCGTTGCCATTTCCGGCTTCAACATCGCCATCCTGGCCGGGCTTTTCGTTGGGCTGCTGAGCAGGCTGCTGCCGCGCGGACTGGCTGCGTTGGGCGCTGTTTTGCTCATCAGTGCCTACACCCTGCTTGTGGGCGGTTCACCGCCGGTGGTGCGCGCTGCCGTCATGGGCGCGGCCGGTCTGTTCGGCAGGCTGATCGGGCGCAGGCAGGCTGGCGTGAACAGCCTGGCCTTCACCGCTGCAGTGATGTGCCTGTTCAACCCCTGGCTGCCCTGGGACCCCAGTTTTCAGCTTTCGTTCATGGCCACGCTCGGGCTGGTGCTGTACGCCGACCCATTGCAGCGCTGGGTGATTGGCCTGCTGGCGCGCCGCCTGCCCAACCACCGGGCCCGGCGCATCGCCGAACCGATTGCACAATATGTACTCTTCACGCTGGCCGCACAGATCACCACGCTGCCGGTCATCGCCTATCACTTCGGGCGGCTGTCGCTTTCGGCCCTGGTTGCCAACCCGCTGGCGCTGCCGCCGCAGCCGGCCCTGATGGTGCTGGGCGGGCTTTCGCTGCTGGCCGGCCTGCTGTGGGCGCCATTGGGACAGTTGGCTGCATGGCTTGCCTGGCCGCTGGCCGCCTACACACTGCGCATCACCGCGCTGCTGGCGGGCATCCCGGGCGGCGCAATCTCCATCGGCCAGATCACCCCCGCGGCCGCTTTGCTGTTTTATGCGCTGCTTTTCACGCTCACCCTGCTGCCGCGCCTGCCCGCCGCTCATGCCCTGCGCCGCACTTTTCAGCCCTTGGCCTGGATTGCCGCGGTGGGGCTGCTGGCAGTAAGCGCCTGGAGCGCCGCTGTGCCCCTGCCCGACGGCCGCCTGCATATCGAGTTTTACAGCGGCGGCAGCGCGCTGATCACTACCCCCGGCGGCCATACGCTGCTGCTGGCCGGGAAAACTGCACAGCCGCTGACCGAGCGCCTGCCCTCCGCGCGCTGCCTGGACGCACTGGTGATTTACACCGCACCCGACGGCACCCTGGCAGACCTGCTGGAACGCTGCCCGCCGCAGCATATCTACTGGCTGGCACCGCCGCAATCCAGCGCGCTCGATGTTTTGCCCTCGCCGCAGGATACATTGGCCGCAGGCGAATCGCTGCAACTGGAAGACGGCATGCTGCTGCGCTCCGCGGGACGAACCGCAGGCGGTGCTGCCGTGTTGGTCGAATGGCGCGGTCTGACCGTCGCCGTGCCCAACGGCCTGCCGCCCGGGCAGCTTCCCGCCGCGCAGGTGCTGGCGCTGGCCCAGCCCGACCGGGCGGTCGATCCCGCTGCCTGGCAGGCACAGTGGATTTTTGTCGACGGTGACGGCCCAGCGCATTGGACAAAGCTGAACCAATGGCTTCACCTGACAGCCGACAGCGGGCAGATGTGGATCGAGGGGAAATGACCGCACAGTCAACGCTTCTGGCCGCCCGCGCTGCTGCCTATGGAGTGGGCAGGGGAATCCGCGTGTTGAAGGGCGGCAGCGTGCGCGTCGCCGTCGGAGAAGGAACCGGCGACGGCGTCAGGGTGGCGCTGGGCACCGCCGTGGAAGTGTGTGTGCTGGAGGCCGTCGGCGTCAGGGTCTGCGTCGATGTGAAGGACGGAAGCGGGGTGAAGGTTGCCGTGGAAGTTGCAGAGGGCAGCGGAGCCGGGGGCTGCGTCTGCGTCCATGAAGGCCTGGGCGTCCAGTAGAGAACCCGGGTTTTTGAGGGCGTGACGGTCGGAGACGGCGGCACCGTGGGTGAACCTGTCGGCCGGGTCGTACTGCTTGGCGCCAACGGCACAGCCGAGACCGGCGCATATTCGATCGGCGGCAGGGTCGGCGGAATAAAATCGCCTGGTTGCGGTCGCAGTGTTTGTGAGGGTCGAGGCGTCGGGGTAAACCAGGTGTCATTGAGATGTTCGCGCGAGCCGCCGGGGAAAAAGTAAAAGACCACCGCAGTGGCGCTGGCGGCGATGAGCGCGATCAACAGGATGAAAAACGCGGGATGATGCTTGAGATCTTGCACCTGGGAACCTGTACGCGTGCAAATCGCACGCATCGGATGTAACCGGCGCTGGAAGATTGCTTAAATGATAATGCCAATCCGTGCGCAAGGCAAGTTGGTTGGGGCGGCGCGCGCCGGTTCCACACCGGGTGCGTTTCCATCCGGCCCAGACCGCGGGAATGGACATTAATCTCGCTCTTGAAACAATTTATTGACTATTATCATAGTAATACTATACTATACAGTATTGCTGAGGTTGAACCAACCATCCCTATCAGGAGTAAAAAAATAATGAAAGAACTTCCAGCTATTTCCAAGCGTTCGCTGGTTTTGACGCTGATCATCGTCGTGGCTTTTTTGTCCGTTTTTGCGCTTGGCGCGGGCATCGGCCGCGCCAGCGACGCCCCGCCCCCTGCCCAAATGGTCAGCGCCGGTTCACCTCTGCCGCTGCCCGCCCAGGCAACCACTGATCCGGCGCAGGCACGCCCGGCGGTGCTTTCAAACAATCTCAGTTATTACTTCATCGCCGGCAACACCTTCACGACGCATGGAAACATTTCCTATTCCCGCCAGGTGAACGGCTGCGTGAACCAGATGCCGCTCGGCATCGATTTTTACGCCCCCGTTCATCTCCCCATGGGATCCCAGGTGGTATCGATCACGCTGTATACGTACAACAATGCCAGCGATGCCGCAACAAGCTCGGCTTATTTCCTCGTAAATGACGGGATGGGATTCAATGCCTACACCGTATCAGCCGATAGCCAGCCGTTTACCACAGGTTATCAGCAAAATTCAACCACCAACAGCAATCCATGGATCATCGACAACCAGAATTATTCCTACCTGGTCACTTGGCGAAAACATTTTGGCACAGCAGATTCGGCGCTGCTGAGCCTGTGCGGCGTGCGCGTGGCCTACTACGCCCCGGTGGGATCGTTGTTTTTGCCCGCGATCACAAAGTAAACGTCCTTCAAGAGAGCCTGTCAACCGGGCACTCTTAATGGTTATTCTCCGCGCCCTCCGCCCCTCCACGGTGAATTTTTGCCACCCGCGGGATCAACGCAGGCGTGCGCGCCTGATATTCGGCATAAACCGGGCCAAACTCAGCCAGCAGCTTGCGCTCCTCGAACGGGATGCCGATGAGGATGTACGCCGTCAGCCCGGCAGCCAATGCCAGCAGATTCCACGTCATCACCGGCATCAGCCACAGGATGACCAGCCCGCAGGTGTAGAGCGGATGACGCACCCGGCGGTACAGGCCGCTCACCACCAGTTCATCCCTTTTCCGTCCCGCAATCAACGGCCCGGCCGCAGCAGGGTCAAACGCCTGGCGCAGCCCAATGAAACCCAGCGCGCCGGTTTGCGTCACCCCGGCCAGCAGCGCGCCGGCCGCAGCCAGTTGAATCAGCCCGCTCAGCAGCACCCACGGCATGGGAATCTGATAAAGCAGCCGGTCGGGCAGCGCCCAGGCCAGCCATAAGAGCGGCAGCAGCGTCAGCCCGCCCAGCAAACTGAAACCCAGCCGGTACCAGCGCCGCGCCGCACCGCCCCAGCGCGCTTCGGCAAAACGCTTGGCCGTGTGCGAGGCCAGCAGCGAATGGATCAAACCGTACAGCCCGCAGGCCGCCAGAAGAATGGCTGCGCTGGAGAACATTTTCTCATTCCTTATCTACCAGTAAAAGGTCAAATCCGCCCGGCCTACAACCGGAACGGCTTGGGATCGTCCGCCTGCAAGCCCTGAAGCTCCTGGATGCGCGGATTACCCCGGTAAAAGCCGTGATACTTCTCCGGCAGCAGCGCAGCAATGCGCAGCATCACTTCATCGGTCCAGTGTTTCAACAGTTCATCGCGATTTCCGCGCTCAAGCGGCGGAATGGTGTAGGGTTGGCCAATCCGCACAGTGATGCGCGGCTGTTTTAGCGTCAACATGCGCTTGATCGAGCCTTCTGAGCCCGCGATGCCCACCGGTAAAATCGGGACACCAGTGCGCACAGCAATCAATACCGTACCAGGTTTGCCTTCCTGAAGTTGAGCAGTTTTACTGCGCGTGCCTTCCGGCGCGATGCCCAGCACCATGCCCTGTGATAAAACCTCGCGAGCTGCGCTCAAAGCCGCAAAATCCGCCCGGTTGCGGTCGATCCAGATGCCGCCTGCAGTGAGGGTGAACCAGCGCATCAATGCGTCGTGTTTATATTTGTCCGCAACCAGCGCGGTGATATCCGTGCGGATTGGGTTAACAAACAGCAGCGGCGTATCCACAAAACTGAGGTGGTTGGTCGTCAAAAGAACCGGTCCGCTGGCAGGAATATTTTCAAGGTGGTGGTATTCGACCCGGGCAAGCGTACGAAGCAAGAACCGGACGATGCCGCGCAGCGTTTCTTTTTTCATAAAAAAATGCTCCAGGTGGCTTTTATTTTACCCGATTGTGTCTGCGATTCCATGCTGAAAATCATAAAAGGCGGAGGATCATCTCCGCCTTTTACTCGCCAGAATGCCGCTTCCTAAAAACCAGTTCCATGTTGGGATGTTTTGCGCAGGCGGTAATTCAACCCGGCCAGGATTGCCGCCAGCAGCACGCACAGAGCCGCCAGCGCATACGGATAAATTTCCACCGCGCCCTGCAAGGTGCCGGCCACCCCAGGCACCTCTTCCAGCGCTGGCAAAATGCCCACCGCGTTCCACACGCCGTGCAGAGCAACCGCGGACAGATAGGCCCAGGCCAGGCGCAGGTAGCGGCCTTCACCCAGCGCCGAGCCCACCCCCCAGCCCACCAGCCCGGCCGTGGCGGTGTGCAGCAGCAAAGTGCCGCTGCGCGCCAGCGCGAAGCCAACAAAGCCCTCGGCAGGGGCGCTGGCCAGGTAGCCCAGGCTCTCCAGCAGCGCAAACATACCGCCGCCGAGCACGCCGGCCGAGAAACCCGAGGCAGGGGTCAGCCAGCGGCCAGCCAGGAACCACGCCGCCAGCGGTTTGAACGCCTCTTCAATCAACGGCACCAACACAGCGATGAAGGCCACGCCCGCTGCCAGCACACCCGGCTGTTCCAGGTGAGGTTGCAGCAGTTCCATCAGTTGCGTGGGATCATTCTGCAGGGTGAACGTCTCGGTCAACTGTTGCAATTCGGTCAGCAGGCCCGGCTGCCCGGCCAGCCAGATGCCAAACGCGACCAGGGCCAACACCAGCAGCGCAGCTTCCAGCAGAATGATCAGCACCGGGCCGATCACCGCCCCAAAACTGACCGCGCCCCAACCGCGCTGCAGGCTTTCGGCCGGCAGTCCGGCGCGCGCGGCGCTGGTCAGCCAAAGCGTGGGAATGCCCATCACCAGGATCAGCAGCGGCGGCAAAAACAGCCAGGCCAGCGTGCTGCTCGCCGCCGATTTGGCCAGCAGCAGCGCCAGCGGCCAGACCAGCAGCAGCAGACTGGCCAGCTTCAGGCTCCGCTGGCCGTTGCGCATGATCGGCGGTCGGCCCGTCAGCTTGCGCAGCGCCAGCACCGCCGAGGGTACGCACAGCCCGGCCGCCAGCAGTCCGCTCCAGGCCAGCGTCATCCTGCTTGCTGCCTGCTCGCCGCCGGGCGTTTCACCATCCAACCAGGGCAGCAGCGCGCTCAGCACCAGCGCGCCGGCTGCTCCCAGCCCAAGGAAGATACCCATCAGGCTAACAGCCAGCTGCCCGGCGGTGCGCCAGTCAAATCGCGGCTGCATTTCCATTATTTCTCCTCGATCGTCACAGAAAGGATGTAATCAGGCTCAGGAAGCACCCCGCCGCTTTGCGGATCGCGCAGCGTCAGCGACTGAACCACGTCCATGCCCTCAATCACCCGCCCAAAGATGGTGTAGCCGCCGTCCAGGTTGGGCGTGGCTGCCAGCGTGATGAAGAACTGGCTGCCGTTGCGGTCAGCGCCCGAATTGGCCATCCCGACCACGCCGGCCTGATCGTATTTCAGATCGCTGGTTTCGTTCTTAAACAGGTAGCCCGGGCCAAAAACGCCGGTGCCGCTCGGGTCGCCGGATTGGGCCACAAAGCCTTCCAGCACGCGGTGCCAGGGCACGTTGTCAAACCAGCCGTCGCGCGCCAGGAACACAAAGCTGTTCACCGCCAGCGGCGCCTTATCAGGCAGCAGCTCGATCACGATTTTGCCCTTGGTCGTTTCCAGCGTGGCGGTGTAATGCTTGTTGGTGTCGATCACAGTCGGCGGGCAGGCATCATACTGGCGGTCTTTGAACTTTGACAGTGTGTAAACCAGTTCCAGCGTACCGCTGTCGGCTGAGACCTGGTCAAGCGGGGTAAAATACAGCTTTCCGTCAATCAGCACATACAATGAAGGTGTGCCTGGTATCTGCAATTCCGTCGCCGTGGTATAAGCATCCGCGGCTTTCTTTGCAATGGCTTCGCTGGTTAAGTCTGTTTTAAATTTTTCAACGTCCAGTCCATCGATGGTTTCCGCCTGGTCAATCACCCAACGGGTGAAATCCTCCAGGGTCATCTCGATCCACACGGGCCAGTTGGCGTCATCAAAGAGCAGCGCGTGCATCTCCCAGAATTTCCCCTGCAAGCCGGCAGCCTCGGCCGCTTGAGCGGATATGGTCGATTTATCATGCCCGGGCAGCGGGAAATGCCGGTACACCAGTTGCACCTCGCCTGCGTGCGCGGCGACAAAATCCTTGATGCCCTGCGAAGTCTGCTGGCAATAGGGGCATTGGAAATCGCTGTACTCAATCAAGGTCAGAAATGCGCCGTCCGGGCCGATTTTCCAGTCCTGGTCGGTGATGGGCGGCAGCAATTTGGCCGCTTCGGGCTGTTCGACAAACAGATTGGCCACCTGGCAATCAGGCGTTTGAGAACCAGCCGCAGAATCCGATGCCGGCGTGGGAACCGCCGTGGGGGTTGGCGTGGCGGTGGTTTGCGCGCCGCAGGCCGAAAGCAGCACGGCGGCGATGATCAGCGTGAGAATCCATACATTTCGTTTCAAGAGCTTATTCCTTCTTCCTGTAAAAAATAATTGGCAACGGTGCCGATCTATGATCCAGTCTAAACGCTGGGCGGGGTCAGCCGCGCCAGAATCACCTGGCGCAGCGCCGATTGAACCATTTCGCGCGGTTGGCTGGCGTCCAGCACAACCCAGCGGCGCGGCTCCTGGCGCGCCAGCTCCAGGTAGCCGCTGCGCACGCGCTGGTGGAATGCCAGTTCATACGCGTCCAGCCGGTTCCATTCACCGATATTCTTCTTGCGGCGCAGCCCAATCGCCGGATCCACGTCCAGCAGCACGGTCAGGTCGGGCACCAGCCCGCCGGTTGCAAATGCCAGCATCTGACGGATGGTGTCCAGGTCGTTGCCGTGCCCGTAGCCCTGGTAGGCCAGAGTCGAATCGCCGTAGCGGTCTGAAATGACCACCATGCCTTCAGCCAGCGCCGGGCGGATGACTTCATCCACCAGTTGGGCGCGCGCCGCCAGGAAAAGCAGCGTTTCAGCGCGCGGGTTCATGGCGGTGTTGTCGGTGCGCATCAACACCTGGCGCACCTGGTCGCCGATGGCGGTGCCGCCGGGTTCGCGCGTGGTCAATACGTTCCAGCCATCTTCTCGCAAAAAAGCAGCCAGATCGGGGAGATGGCTGGTCTTTCCGCTGCCTTCCGGGCCTTCCAGAGTGATGAACATGAACTGCTGCGCCTCTTCAAATAAAAATTTAGTCGCGGAAAATCCGCACGCGGCGGTTGGGTTCTTTGCCGTAGGAATGCGAGACCAACTGGGCCTGGCGGGCCATCTCGTGTTGCATGCGCCGGATGGCGGCTGAAGCCGGCGGCAAATCCACGAAGCGCTGCCCGCCCAGCACAGCCTGGATGGCGTTTTGCATCTGGATGGCGGCGGTATCCAGGTCGCTGGACAGCGGGCTGTCTTCCGGCAGGTTGAACAACGAAGCCAGCGATTGCTCCATTTGAGCAATCGTGTTAGCGCGCAGCGCGTAAATCTGCAATCCGCGCTCCTCAGCTTCGACAATGGCCTGCTCGCGCGCGCGATAATAGGCGCGCAGCGTCATCACCACATCGGCCTCTTCCAGCTCGCGCACCACAAAGACCGGAACACCCAGGCGTTTGGCCGCCTGCATCAGCCGGTTGCGTGCCACCCCATAGGGAAATACGCGAACTGTGCGCAGCGCGGTAGCCTGCACGGCATCTTCATTGGGCTGGTCTTCACGGCGGATCTCACGCACTTCTTCATAGTTCTGGGTGGTGCGCAGCGGACCGCTTCCGCCCATCGCGTCGCCCGTGCCGCGCCTGCCCCCGCGCGCTTGCCGGGCCACAGCCTGCGTGGGTGCGGGTTTTTCAATTTTAATCTCACCGTCCTCCGAGCGTGTACGAATCTCCGGCGGCAGCGGGTAACCGCGCAGCAGGGCATCCACCGCCGCGGCCACGTCTGCGTGGACCGCCATGCGGTCGCGCTCCTGGATCTCCACCAGCACATCAAAGGTCGGGGGCGAGCGACGCTCCAGCACGGTTTTTTGCGTGCCGCGCCGGCGGGCTTCTTCATCCGAAAGCGTCACCGATTCGATGCCGCCCACCAGGTCGGAGAGCGTGGGGTTGAGCAGCAAATTCTCCAGCGTGCGCCCGTGCGCGGTGGCCACCAGTTGCACCCCGCGCTCAGCGATGGTGCGCGCGGCCAGCGCTTCCAGCTCGCGGCCAATCTCGTCAATGACGATCACCTCGGGATTGTGGTTTTCCACCGCCTCGATCATCACCTCATGCTGCAGCGAAGGCTTGGCCACCTGCATGCGCCGGGCGCGGCCCACCGCCGGATGAGGCACGTCGCCGTCGCCGCCAATTTCGTTGGAGGTATCCACGATCACAGTGCGCTTGCTCTCGGCCAGGATGCGCGCCGATTCGCGCAGCATGGTAGTCTTGCCAATGCCGGGCTTGCCCAGCAGCAAAATGCTCTTACCCGATTCCACCAGGTCCTGGATGATATCGATGGTGCCGTACACGGCGCGCCCCACGCGACAGGTGAGACCCACAATGTGACCGCGCCGGTTGCGAATGGCCGAAATGCGGTGCAGCGTGCGCTCCAACCCGGCACGGTTGTCTGCGTCCACCTCGCCAATGCGCGAAACGACGTAATCGATATCCTCGCGAGTAACCTCGCCGGGCAGCAACTCCACTTCACCGTCCACAAAACGCGCCATGGGCTTGCGCCCCAGGTCGAGGATGATTTCAAGCAAATTATCGCTGTTATTGACTTTAATCACTGCGTCAGCGATCAACGCAGGCAAAACGCCCAGCAGCGCGTGCAAATCATCGGTAATTCTGCGTTGTGTCATAAGTTCGTTCAAGGCTCCTGTGTCTTGTAGGGAGCAGCCGGCGTCATCTCGCCAGCAGCCTGGATGCTGCGCACAATCGGCGCACCCGGTTCAGCCCGCCCCTCCAGAACGTTCAGGCGCGGCAGTGCCTGCATCACGCGGGCAGCATTGGCCAGGTGGCGCACCAGCAGCGCCTGCCGCGGGCCCACACCGGCCCCAAAATCCTCCAGCAGCGGCTCCAGCCAGGCCTCGTAAGAGCGTACGGCTGCATAGACCGGCCGTTTGGGTGTCGGGTGCAATCGAGCAATCAGGCTGGCCAACAGTGTCGGGGCGTCAGCCGCGTCCGGGTGGATCAGAAGCTGAAGGTAAATACCGGCCGGACCACCGGTCACTTCCACATAGGCGGCCAATTCCCCTTTTTGATGGACAACCAACCCGCGGGAAAGGTGCAGGTTGAGCGGCTCGGCGGCCTGCACAAGCGGCGGTATCATCTGGGCGTGCAGGTTTCGTACCGCCTGCTCGTCCAGGCTGGCTGCCGCGCGCCAGGGCGTGGCTTCGCTCAGCCCGGTGAGCGCAGCTTCCAGCCGCCAGACGCGCTGCCTTGCATAGGTGGAAAAGCCAGCCGCACGCAGCCTTTCAAAGGCCGGACTGCGCTCTTCCACCTCAGCCAGCAGGTGAAACGCACCCCAATCGCCCGCCTGCCAGGCCAGCGCTTCCATCAGCGCGGGCAACACCGGCGAAGAAATTTCATCCAGCGGCATCAGATACGTCAGGCGGGCGCATTTTTCCCCGCCGTGATAACTCACCTGGCCAATCAACGGCCGGGCACCATCCGCGGCCGGTGCAATCGCCGTGAAAAACTCGTTCGATGAACGCAGCCGCGTGAGCATGCCGGCCAGTTTAAACGGGCTGCCGTGCGTCAAGCGCAGCGCGCTGTCCAGGTACAGCACCTGGTTTCGGTGGCGAAAAACCGCCGGCAAATCAGACCAATCTAACGCTCGGATTTCGATTGCGCTATCTCCAGAAAATACCGGTGGAAGCGGTCATCCTGCGTCAATTCCGGGTGGAACGACGTCGCCAGCCAGCGGCCCTGGCGGGCGGCCACGATGCGGCCGTCGGGCAGCGCGGCCAGCACCTCGGCCGTTCCCCGCACCGCCTCAATCAACGGCGCGCGGATGAACACGGCGTGATAAGCCTTTCCGCCTCCGTTCAAATGTTGCAGCGCAGGCACTTCCAGGTCGGTCTCAAAGCTGGCCACCTGGCGGCCAAACGCATTGCGCTCGATGACAATGTCCATCAATCCCAGCAGCGGCTGCGGGCGGCCCACCTCGCGCGCCATGAAAATGGCTCCGGCGCAGGTGCCCCACAGCGCATGCTCCGCCGCAAATGCCTTCAACGGTTCCATCAGTCCAAAATCCACCGCCAGTTTACCGATGGTGGTCGACTCGCCGCCGGGGATAATCAGCCCGTCCAGCCCGTCCAGTTGGGCCGGCAGGCGCACCTGGCGCACTTCCACGCCCAGGCGCTCCAGCATAACCTGGTGTTCATGAAACGCGCCTTGCAGCGCAAGAACGCCAATCCGCATACGCTTTACCAACCCCGTCCAGCCAGCAGCTCGTTTTCAGGGATGCTGGTCACGTTGCGCCCAACCATCGGTTCGCCCAGGTTGCGGCTGACCTCGGCCAGTACCGCCGGGTCGTTGTAATGCGTCACGGCTTTCACAATCGCGGCAGCGCGTTTGGCCGGGTCGCCAGATTTGAAGATACCCGAACCGACGAAAACGCCGTCCATGCCAAGCTGCATCATCAGGGCGGCATCCGCCGGGGTGGCCACGCCGCCAGCGGCAAAATTGACCACTGGCAAGCGGCCCAGGCGTTTGGTTTCCACCACCAGCTCATAGGGCGCGCCCAGTTCCTTGGCGAAAGCCATCAATTCTTCGTCGGGCAGGGTTTGAAGATGGCGAATCTGACCCATTACGGTGCGCGCGTGGCGCACGGCCTCGACCACGTCGCCGGTGCCGGCTTCGCCCTTGGTGCGGATCATAGCCGCCCCCTCACCGATGCGCCGCAGTGCCTCGCCCAGGTTGCGGCAGCCGCATACAAACGGCACCTTAAAGGCATGCTTGTTGATATGATGTGCCTCATCCGCCGGAGTCAGCACCTCAGATTCATCAATATAATCCACGCCGATGGCCTCAAGGATCTGCGCCTCGACAAAATGACCAATGCGGCACTTGGCCATCACCGGAATGGAAACGGCCGCCATAATGCGCTCGATCAAATCGGGGTCGCTCATGCGTGCCACGCCGCCGTTGGCACGGATATCAGCGGGAACGCGTTCCAATGCCATCACGGCGCACGCACCGGCATCTTCGGCGATGCGCGCATGTTCCGGCGTTACCACATCCATGATCACGCCTCCCTTGAGCATTTGAGCCAAACCCGATTTCACCGCAAAGGTCGCTACCTGCTGATCCATTCATTCCTCCAAAACATCGTATGAAAAAACCTGCGGGAACCGCTCCCGGCAAGGTGGTGCATCTTATGCTCCTATTTGCGATTCTACCACTCCCCACACATCCGATCAACGGCCATGCAACCTTTGTGGATGACCTTCGATGGGCCTCCATGGCTGAAAACCCCCTCCAGGTAGGCCCTGTTCCGATGCATCAATAGTGGTCGGTCGCCCTTACAGGACATGCTTAAAAAAACGGGGCCGGTCTGAGACCAGCCCCATCATCAAACAAAGTGTCAAAACCGCTGACTAATCAGCATCTGCCCGGGCAGCGCGTTCCTTCGCATCCGCACGACGCAGGAAGAATTTGGTGATTTCTTCTGCAATCGCCGGGATAATCGCCAGGCCAAGCACGATGCCCCATTCCGTTAAGCTCGGGTTGTGGGTGTTGAAGATCGGCTGCAGGAAGGGGATGGTCACCACCAGAATCAGCAGCAGAATGGACAGACCCACAGCATACTGCATCCACCGGTTGGAGAACACACCCAGCTTGAAGATCGAAGCGCGTTCCGAGCGGACTGTGTAAGCGCGGAAGAGCTCGCACAGCGAAAGCGTCATGAAAGCCATCGTCTCAGCCGTCTGCACATCCACGCCGTTCCAGTTGTGCTGGAACAAATAGGCAAAAGTGCTCATCCCCTCAGGCACAACCGCTCCTGCTTCCAAATGCCAGGCCAGGCCAATCAGGAAGGCGGTCAGCACGGCGCCGGTCTGGGCAATCGTCTGCACGATGATGCCGATACCCATGGTTTTGTTGATGATCGGCTCGTTCTTGGCGCGCGGCTTTTGCAGCATCGTATCCGGATCGCCCTTTTCCATCGCCAGGGCCAGCGCCGGGGCGCCGTCGGTCAGCAGGTTCAGCCAGAGCAGTTGAATTGCCGTGAGCGGCGTAGGCAGCCCGGCCAGCGTGGCCAGGAAGATGATCATGATCTCGGCCACGTTGGAGGAGAGCAGGAAGAAGACGAACTTGCGAATGTTGGCGTAAATGACGCGGCCCTGCTCGACAGCCGAGACGATGGTGGCATAGTTGTCGTCGGTCAGCACCATGTCGGCGGTCTCTTTGGCAACGTCGGTGCCGGTGATGCCCATCGCCACACCGATGTCAGCACGCTTGATGGCCGGGGCATCGTTGACGCCGTCGCCGGTCATAGCCACCACCTCATCGTTGGCACGCAGCGCGTCCACAATGCGCATCTTGTGCTCTGGTGAAACGCGGGCGAACACATCCGTGTTCTTGACCACCTCTTTCATTTCTTCATCGCTCAGGTCGTTCAGTTCGGCACCCGTGCGCACCTGGTGTCCGGGGCGCAGCAGGCTGATCGACTGAGCGATGGCGCGGGCTGTGTTGGGGTAGTCGCCTGTGATCATGATGGTGCGAATGCCCGCGCCGCGCGCATTCAGCAGCGCCGGTTTGACCTCCGGGCGGGCCGGATCAATCATGCCGATCAGCCCGGCAAAGATCAAATCCTTTTCCAGTTCGTCATGGTCTTCCGAATCGGGCATCGCCGAAATGACGCGGTAGGCCATGCCCAACACGCGCAGCGCATCCTTGGTCATCTCATCATTGGCGGTCAGAATCATTTGCCGGGCAGCGTCGTCCAGCGGTTTAACCGACCGGTCATCAATGTCCAGGTAATGCGTGCACAATCCCAACACCACGTCCGGCGCGCCTTTGACGGCAATGGCATATTGCTCGTTGCGTCCAGCTACGGCCGCGGGCGCAATTTCCATGCGCGGATCTACCAGTGTGTGTACGGTGACCATGCGCTTGCGCACCGAGTCAAAGGGAATTTCACCGGAGCGCGGGTAGGCAGAGTGCATGGTTTCGGTCAGCAGGCCAGCTTTGGCGGCTGCCACCAGGATCGAACCTTCGGTTGGGTCGCCGACGATGCGGTGGGTGATCTCACCATCTTCGGAGGTATATTGATCCAACTGGGCATCGTTGTTTAACGTGCCAATCCACAGCGCAGTCAAAGCGCCGGGATAGTCGCGAATGTTGATCTTCTTGCCTTCGTGGAAGAATTCGCCTTCGGGTTTATAGCCGGTGCCAGAGATATCGATGAAGTGGCCGTCCACCCAGATGCGCGTGACGGTCATGGCATTTTGCGTCAGCGTACCGGTCTTATCCGAGCAGATCACCGTAGCCGAACCAAGCGTTTCCACAGACGAGAGCCGGCGGATGAGCGCGTGGCGGCGCACCATTTCCTGCATGCCCAGCGCCAGGCTGATGGTTACCACCGCCGGCAGGCCTTCGGGCACGGCGGCAATCGCCAGGCTGACCGCGATCATGAACAGATCGACAATCTCTTGCAAACCGTGTTCAGTGAAAACCTGCCCCCAGCCGCCGATGGTATTCAGGGCGCGGATGAAGCCGATGATGAAGACCAGGGATACAACGATCAGCGAGCCGTAAACCAGCGTTTTACCCAGGTCATCCAGGCGCTTCTGCAGCGGGGTTTCTTCCTGTTCAACCGTTTGCAGCATGGTGGCAATCAGGCCAAGCTGGGTGTGCATACCGGTCGAAGCCACCACACCGTGCCCGCGCCCGTAGGAAACCACCGTGCCCATAAAGACAGTGTTCTTGCGGTCGCCCAGCGGCGCATCTGGCAGCAGCACAGCCGCGGCATTCTTCTGCACCGCCGTCGATTCACCGGTCAGCGCGGCCTCTTCCACCTTCAGGTTGACCGCTTCCAGCAGGCGAATGTCGGCCGGGATGAAGTTGCCGGCTTCCAGGAAGACCACATCGCCGGGAACGAGGTCGCGCGCGGGAATCGAAGTGCGGTGCCCGTCGCGCAGCACCTGAGCTTCAGGCGCGGCCAGCTTCTTCAGCGCAGCCAAAGCCTGTTCGGCGCGGCTTTCCTGAATGACACCCAGCACGGCGTTGAGAATGACGATCGAAATAATGGCGATCGCATCGACCGTTTCGCCGAGCAGAGCTGAAATGACGGAGGCAATGATGAGCAGGATGATGACCAGGCTCTTCAGTTGGTCCAACACCAACATGATGAAGCTTCGACGGGGAGCTTCCTGCAATTGGTTGGGACCATACTTTTCCAGGCGGCGGGCGGCTTCTTCAGATGTCAACCCATTCTGCAGGGGCACCTGAAGTTGGTCCAACACCTGTTCTGCGCTCATGGCATGCCAGGTAATCTCCATATCTGGCGCGGCAGGCGCAGGCTTTTCGCTGTCTTTGAGTGCCATAAACTACTTCTCCTCAATACAAAGTGTGGGCAGGTCGTCTTGCCTGCCCGGAGGTTCCGGAATCAATCCTTCTGTTCTGCAATCTCAGGCCCAATCACGGTGCCCGGCGGGATGGACGCGCTTTTGGGAATCACCACTACCCCATCGCGCACAAACCAATTATCGCCGTCCACATCCTTGCTGTCGCGCGGGAAGGGCTTAATGATCACGCCGCGCCCAATGCGTGCGTTCTTGTCGATGATGGCGCCGTCAATCACACAACCCTCGCCGATGCCAATCGGGATCTGCCCGCTTTCTGGGCTGGGAGCGCAGCTTTTTTCGTCATAGTAGTCCGCGCCCATCAGAATCGTGTTGCTCAACTTTACGCCGGCGCGGATTTGGGTGCGCACACCCACCACGCAATTGCGCAGTTCGGCATTTTCAATGCAGCAGCCCTCCGAAAGCAGCACGTCTTCGAGCTTGCTGTTGTGAATGATGGTGCCCGGTAAATAGCGCGGGTGCGAATAGATTGGCCGTTTGGGATCGTAAAAATCAAACGGCGGGTTGGGCGAGGCCAGCGCCAGGTTGGTATCGTAGAACGAGCGAATCGTTCCAATATCCGCCCAGTAGTCATCGAAATCATAACCGACCACTTTATACTCTTCAATCGCCTTGGGGATGATCTCGCCGCCAAAATCGGTGTAGGCGGTGCCTTCCAGCATTTTGAAGAGCACATCGGTTCTGAACAGGTAAATCCCCATCGACCCCAGGAACGGCCGCTTCTTATCCTTCAGGCTGACCATTTCTTCCAGCACGGCGGGATCTTTAGGTTTTTCGGCAAAACGGGTGATGCGGAAATTTTCGCCGCGTTTGAGCAGACCCAGGCGCGGCGCCTCATCGCGCGGCACCGGCTGCACGGCCACGGTGATGTCGGCATCCAGGTCAAAGTGGAATTTGGCCATGGCGGCGTAATCCATGCGGTACAGGTGATCGCCCGCCAGGATCAACGTGTATTCTGCGGCAGTCGTGCGGATTTCGTTGAGCTGCTTGCGGACGGCATCCGCAGTGCCCTGGTACCATTCCGCGTGGCTCATGGTCTGCTCGGCTGCCCAGATTTGCACCCAGCCGGCATGGAAGGTGTCGAACTGGTAGGTGCGGGTGATGTGCCGGTGCAGGCTGACCGAGTTAAACTGCGTCAGCACCGCAATGCGGTAAATGCCCGAGTTGATGCAATTGCTGATCGGGATGTCGATCAGGCGGTACTTGCCAGCCATAGGCACCGCCGGTTTGGAGCGCATCTTGGTCAGCGGAAACAACCGGCTGCCGCGCCCGCCGCCCAGAATCACTGCCAGAATATTATCCAATGCCATAACCATGTTTATCTCCCTTCTTGGTGCGCCAGCCTGGGTCAACCGTGCCCTACCGGCCAGGTTGAGGGTGAATCACAACTTGTTTGCAAAGGGGGAATCAAACCGTATTCAAGCACAAGCATACCCACTCTTGAACGGTTTTTCAATGTGTAATTTGTGATAATTATAGGATGATACTCGGATAAAATCCGGCTGTTTTATCGATCAACACCAGCTCCATACCGCTTACGGCTGCCAATCGCCCACGATATCCCGGTGCACCATCAGGAATTCATCCACCAGCGGTTTGGCGCGCGAATACGAAAGCACCAACGGATGCGCCATGAGCGCGTCAACGGCCAGCTCGCGCGAACGCTCGCGGACGGCCTGCACGGTCAGCCGTTCGTACAGCTTGACAGACCTCATCAGTCCGAGTTGCAGCGCGGGCACCTCACCGACCGGCTGCGGGTGCACACCGCTGCCGTCCACCCGGCAGCTCACTTCCACCACGTCATCCGCTGCCATGCCGGCAATTGCGCCTTCGTTGGGCACGTTCAACGCGGTGTAAAGCGGCCTGTCCTTCTCCAGCGCCTCGATGATCGAGAGCGCAACGCCGGCATAGCCTTCGCCGCCCTCGGCGGGAATATCGGCGTCAAAGAGCTGCGCCTGGTCCGCTTCCACAACCTTCTCCCCTCCACCTGCGGCGCGGGCATAGTGCATGTAGGTGGCACCGCGCCGGTGTTCGTATCCAAAAAAGGCGCGTAAGGCGCGCTCCGGGTTGCGCTGCACGCCGATTTCCTCGAGCTGCTCGATTAACTGCCGGTTCAGCGCAACAATCTCTTCGCCGCGCGTCATGCGCTCAGCGCTGATGGCGGCCACGGCCTGCTCGGCGTAATAGTAATAGTAGAGATACTCGTTCAGGTGCATGCCGGCCCGGCGCACCAGTTCGGGCGCGAACAGGCCCTGGTGATCGCGCAAAAAGCGGTCGTCCGCGACGGCGCGCGGCATCACATCTTCGCCGTCGATCCAGGCGCGCCGGCACCAGGAAAGATGGTTCAAGCCAAACACTTCGGCGCGCACGCGCTGGGGTTCCACCCCGGCCCAGGCTGCCACAGCCCCCTGGCCGCCGTTGGCACCGTCGCAGATTCCGATGGTGCGCTCAAAACCCGCCTCGCGCAGCGCCTGCGTGACCAGTCCGGCCGGGTTGGTGAAGTTGTACATCCACGCGCCGGGGCTCACCTCGCGCAGCAGTTCAGCATAGCCCAGGATAGCCGGGATGCTGCGCAGAGCCATGGCAAAGCCGCCCGGACCGGTCGTTTCCTGCCCCAGCACGCCGTGGCGCAGCGCGATGCGCTCGTCGACGGCGCGGCCCTGCTCAAAGCCTGCGCGGATGGTGGTGACCACATGATCTGCGCCGGTCAGCGCCTCGCGCGCATCGCTGGTGGCCGTGATGATGAAGGGATCTCCGGCGCGGTGGACCAGTTCGCGGCACAGCCCGCCAAACAGCTCCAGTTTGCGCTCGTCGATGTCCATCAGGCACAGCTCGGTCACGCCGATGCGCTGCTGCCAGCGCAGCAGGGTCATCACAAACAGGGGCGACCGCACGCCGCCGCCGCCGATCAATGTCAGTTTCATAAGGTCAACTCCTGGGAGAGGATTAACCACAGAGGCACAGAGTACACGGAGAAGATAATTAAGAATAAGAGATCAAGAGAAAATTTCATCGATTTGAAAATATTCTTGCTCCAATTGTTATTCAAACTCTGTGCCCTCTGTGTCTCAGTGGTTTTCTTTCTGTGTTTAGCGCAAATACTTCTCCAGCTCCGCCAGCGTCGGCGCGGCTGCCGTGCCGCCGCGCTGGGTGGTCGACAGCCCGCCGCAGATGTTTCCGTAGCGCAGGCAGGTCTCGATCGGCTCGCCGCGCAGGTGCGCCGCCAGAAAGCCGGCGTTGAACGAATCCCCCGCCCCGGTGGTATCCACCACCTGCACGTCCAGCGCAGGCGAGTGCCAGGTCTGCCGCCCGGCCTGAGCAAAGGCACCGTCCTTGCCCGCCTTGACGATCACCAGCGGGCAAAACTCCGCCAGCCGTGCCGCCGCGCGCGCCGGATCCTCCTCGCCGGTCAACTGGCAGGCCTCGCTCTGGTTAGGCGCAAAGATATCCACCTTGCGCAGCAAATCAGCCAGCCCGGGGTCGTCCAGCGTGGCGGTGGTGTACTGGCAATCGGTGTACACCTTGCCGCCGTTCAGGTGGATAAAATCGACAAAGCGGTGCGCTTCCGGCGAACCGTCAAAGGGCGCGTTGATCACCCAGCGCGGCTTCTGCGCCGCAATCACCCCTTCGGCGAACGATTCCGGGAATGGATCCATGTAGCTGATGAACCCGCGGTCGTGAACAAAAGAAAAGGCAATGCTCACGCTGCGCAGCGGGCGATCGTAAAACTGAAACAGCGAAGTATCCAGGCCTTCGCGTTTGGCCTCTTCTAAAATGAAACGGCTGAACAGGTCGTTGCCCAGGCGCGCCATCCAGCGTGCGCGCACACCCAGCCGGTGCATAGCCGTCGCCAGGATGTACGCGCCGCCGGGGACAATGTCCATGCCCTCGCCAAACAGGTCCGCACCCAGGCGGGGCGGCTCCGGCAGCCCGGTAATGACAATATCGCAGAAGTAGTCCGCCAGGATCAAAACATCGCAATCGGGCATGATTAAGCCTCAGGTCAATTATCAACAAAATACCGCGGCATGGCAAGCTCCCTGCTCAGCGGCGTTTGTTTTCAGGCAAAATGGCACTGCGTCAGGCCATTGGCTGAAGCGTCTGTTCAGTCTGCGGATCGAACAGGCACAACTGGCGGCCGTCCACCTGCAGCGTCAGCGACTTGCCCGGCGCGTATAGATCCTCGTCAACACCCTGGAAGATAGCCGAGGCGCGCGGTCCGCCGTTCAGTTTCAGCATTACGATCAACTCGGCCACCAGCGGTTCCAGGTCCTCCACGGTCACCTCCAGCGGGCTGAGCACCTCGCCGGCGGCGTCTTCCTCCAGGTGGGGCGGCAGAAAAGCCGCGGCCGGGATGCCCACGATGATCTTCTCGCCGGGGTAGGCTGCCAGCGTGGCGCGCCACTTTTCTGGAAGTTGCAGCAGTGCGCCGTTCTCCAGGCGAACCTGGCAGGCGTCGCGCAGCGGCACGGCGGTCAGCAGGTTCATGGCGGGTGTGCCGATGAATCCGGCCACGAACAGGTTGGCCGGGCGCTCGATCAGGTCGTTGGCCTTGCCCACCTGCTGCAGCTGCCCGTTGGCAATGATCGCAATGCGGTCGCCGATGGCCAGCGCCTCGGTCTGGTCGTGCGTCACGTAGATGGACGGTTTTTGCTTGGCACGGTGCACCATGACAATGTCGCGGCGCGCCTGGGCACGCAGCTTCGGGTCCAGGTTGGAAAGCGGCTCGTCAAACAGGTATAACTCGGCGTTCTTGGCCAACGCGCGCGCCAGCGCCACGCGCTGCTGCTCGCCGCCCGAAAGGTCGACGATAATGCGGTCAATCAGTGGGGTCAAGCCCAGCTTGCCAGCCGCCTCTTCTACCCGCCGTTTGACCTCGTCTTTGGGCATCCCGCGCGCTTCCAGCCCGTAGGCGATATTCTCAAACACGTTCATGTGCGGGTACAGGCCGTAGTCCTGGAAGACCATGCCGATGTTGCGGTCGCGCGGCGGCAGGTTGGTGATGTCGCGGCCCGAAAGGGTGATCCGACCGCCGTCGGCAGGCTCGATGCCGCACACCAGCCGCAGAATGGTGCTCTTGCCGCCGCCCGAAGGCCCCAGCAGCACGAAAAATTCACCCTCCTCCACCGAGAAATCCACATCGTTCAACACGGCGCGGTTGCCGTAGCGTTTGGTTAAACCCTTAACCTCCAGAGCTCCCATGGGTCATCCTTTCACAACCGAATGATAAAGCTGTATCTGATAGAGCGCCAGCAGCACCGGCACGATCAGGAAGAAGCCGGCGATGGAAACCACGCCCAGCAGCAGCGTCAGCAGGCTGACCAGCGCCATCACCAGGGTGCGCCCCGGGCGGCGCCAGAACAGCCGCACCGATTGAACCAGCATTCCGGGAAAGTCCAGGTCCTCGCGCAGCGCGAAAAGCCCGCCCCAGTACAGCGAAAGCACCGCCAGCAGCAGCACCAACAGGCGCGCCAGTGCATCCGGCAGCAGCCAGCCCCGCAGCCCGCTGGCGTATGCTGCCCAGCCCAGCAGCCCAAACATGCTGTATAACGGCAGCAGCTTGAGCAGGCTGGCCTTCCAGGTTTCCTTCAGGCAATCCAGCACCAGGTCACGGTCCAGCGGCATGCCCTGGCTGAGCTGCTCGGTCAGCCCAAACAGCAGGCCGGTGGCCGGGATGAGCGCAAGCACCGTGTAGCCCGTCAGCAGCAGGCGCAGCCAGGGCGGCATTTCAAACACCCAGGCAGCGATCAACGGCGCGCACTGCAAAGACCACAACAGATTAACCAGGATCAGGCGTTCCAACTGGTCCTTGACCAGCGCAAATGAACGCCAGATGGGGCTGCGTTCTTCCTCGGGCCGCGGGCCGGAATCGTCGAAAAAGGGCATGGCTACTCCGCCAGGATGGATTGCTCGGTTTCTGCGTCAAAGAAGTGCGCCTTCTCCAGGTGCACGGCCAGCGGAATCTCCCGGCCGATGTAAGTGGAGGGAATGCGCGTGCGGAAGGTGGCGGTAAAGTCCTGGGCCTTTTCTTCAAGCGTGCTCAGGTACACAGACGCACCCGTGGATGACGGCTCGATCACGTTGATGACGCCCTGGAACTGGTTATTCTCGGTCACCTCAAAGGGTGCCAGGCGCGGCACATGCAAATCCTCCGGCCGGATGCCCATTTTGACTGCCTTGCCAGCGTACTTTTCCAGCTTTTTAGCCGTTTGCGGCGGCAGCAGCAGATCAAAGGCTCCGTTGCGCACGCGCAGCCCATCCGGCACGCTTTCCAATGTAACGTCAAACAGGTTGATGCTGGGTGTGCCAATGAAATAGGCCACAAACAGGTTCGCGGGGTGTTCGTAGAGCTGCGCGCCTGTGCCGATCTGCTCAATCTTGCCGGCGCGCATCACCGCGATGCGGTCGCCCATCGCCATTGCCTCTGACTGATCATGCGTGACGTATACACTCGGCCGCTGTTTTTCGCGGTGCAGCGCCATGATATCCTCGCGCGCCTGGTGGCGCAGTTGCGCGTCCAGGTTAGCCAGCGGCTCGTCATACAGGTACAGGTCAGCATCGCGCACCATGGCGCGTGAAAGCGCAACGCGCTGCCGCTCGCCGCCGCTCAACTGCCGTGGCTTGCGGTAAAGCAGATGATCAATCCGAAAAGCTGTTGCAGCCTTAATCACACGCTCCTGGATCAGTTTGCTCTGTGCGCGCCGCGAGCGCAGCCCGTAGGCGATATTTTCAAACACCGTCATGTGCGGGAAAACAGCGTAATCCTGGAAAACCATGGCTACATTGCGGTCGCGCGGACGGATGTCGTTGACCCGCCGCTCGCCAAAGTAGATGTCGCCGCTGGTGACCTGTTCCAGTCCGGCCAGCATGCGCAGCGTGGTGGTTTTGCCGCAGCCCGAAGGCCCCACAAGCACCAGGAACTCGTGTTCGCCAAGATCAAAGCTGATGTTGTTAACGGCAGCCTTTTCGGCATATTGCTTGACCAGGTGGGAAACGCGAATATCAGTCATGCTACCCTCTCAAAATAACTCCGGCGCGCCGGGAAGGTGCAGGGCGGTTTCAGCGTCGGCCGCAAAGAAATAAGCCCGTTCCCAGTCGGGAGTCAGGTAAAGGATCTTCACATCCGGGAAGTCCAGCGGAACCAGCGCGTTGACCGGCGACCCGGCCACATCGCCGTGGGCGAAAGCCGCCCGCTCGGTGAAAAGCCGCTCAATGCGCGTCACATTCATCGCCAGGCTGCCGGGTTGGGGCTCGCGCGCCACCTGCCAGCCCTCTGGGCGCATGCCCAGGCGCAGCTTTCCCTGCGGCAGCCCGCCCGCCAGTTGCTCTGGCAGCGGCAATTCTGCCTGCCCGGCCGCGCGCAGTGTGGTTTGCATCAGTTCAACCGGCAGCACACTGATGGGCGGCGTGCCGATCAAGGCGGCCACAAACAGGTTGGCGGGCGAGTAGTACAGATCATCAAAGGTGCCGATCTGTTCCAGGCTGCCGGCGCGCATCACCGCGATGCGGTCGCCCATGAAGATGGCCTCCTGCTGGTCGTGCGTGACGTACAGCGTGGTGATGCCAAACTTCTTCAACAGCCGGCGGATTTCGGTGCGGGTACGCTCGCGCAGCTTGGCATCCAGGTTAGAAATCGGCTCGTCCATCAGAAAGACGTTTGGCTCACGCACGATGCAGCGCGCAATGCCCACGCGCTGCTTCTCGCCGCCCGAGAGCGTATCCACCTGGCGGCCCATCAGCATCTCAAAGCCAATACCCATCAGCTCGGCCGTTTCGCGCAGGCGCTGCTCCTTTTCGGCCTCGCTGCGGTGGTGCACCTCAAAGTAATAGCTCATGTTGTTCTTGCCCTCTTTCGTCGGATAGAGGGCATAATCCTGAAACACCATGCCCACGCCGCGGTCCTGGGGAGTGACCCTGGTGACATCGTGTTCGTTGTACAGCACACGGCCTTCGTCGGCATATTCCAGCCCGGCAATCACCTTGAGCAGCGTGCTCTTGCCGCAGCCCGACGGCCCCACCACGCTGACCGTTTCGCCATCGGCAATGTGCAGGTTGATATTGTTTAACCCTTTCACCGGTTTCGAATCAGCCGCGCCCACCGCTGGGTAGTAATACTTGACCACGTTTTCGAGGGTTACGCTGGTCATTTCAACCCCTGTATCTTCACGCCCTTGAGCAGGTATTCGCGGGCAATGATGAAGAAAATGAAGGTTGGAATCGCCTGCAGCAAACCCAGCACCATCAAACCATTCCACGATAGACCCTGCGAGACCAGCTCGCTAATGCCTGCTGACGCACCTACCGCAGTAAGCGGATTGGTTGTGCCGGCTGCCCCAAAGGCATCTGAAATGCGCCGGATCGCCAGCGTCAGCGGCGCGATGGCGCTGTCTTGAATCACTACCAGCGGCCACAGGTAGCTATCCCAGGTGGCGCCGAAGGTGAAGTACGACACCACCGCATAGACCGGGATGGACATAGGCAAAATGATGCGCCGAAAGATGTTAAACTCCGAGCCGCCGTCCACCCGGGCCGCGTTGATAATCGAATCGGGGATACCGTCAAAATAACCTTTGAACAGTAAAAAATTACTGGCGCTGAAACCGGCCGGGATGATCACCGCCCAGTAGGTGTTCCAGATGCGCAAGGTAGGAAAGGGAACATCGGTGCCGGGGATGTTGGGCGCCACCGGCAGCGGGAAGGGGAAGTTGCGCGTCAGCAGGAAGGACGGGATCAGGCTGACGATGCCGGGGAGCATCAGCGTGCCGATGAAGAAGATGAACAGGTTTTTTGAGGCGCGCCCCTTGATCAACTTGCTGACTGCATAAGCCGCCAGTGAGGTGACCGGGATGCTCAGGATCATTGTGCCAAAGGTCATGATCATCGAGTTGAGGAAATACTTGCTTAGAGGCTGCGAAAGCACCGACTTGGCGATATCCGAGAGCTTCAGCACCAGCCCCCATGCGGCAAAGGTAGGTTCCTTGGGCCATAATGTGGGCGGCATCGCCATGGCCTCGGTGGCGGGCTTGATCGACGTGCTGATCATGATATAGAACGGCACCAGGTGCATGAACACACCAAACACCAGGAACGCCACCACCAGCCACCAGGAGATGCGGACTTTTACTTGCTTGCGACCGACGGTCGGGAAAAGGCTCATCGGTTTCTCCTTTTTAGACGTCTGGGTCTGACTTGAAAGCCAGACGGAAGACCAGCACGAAGACCATAATCAGCGCAAACAGCATCACCGCCAGCGCGGTTGAGTCGCCGATGCGCCCGTTGTTCAACAGCGTGAACATATACATCACCACCGTGCGGCTGGCGCCGTTCGGCCCGCCGCGCGTCATCAGGTCGGGGAAGGTGAATTCCTGCAGGCTTCCGATGATTGAGAAAAGCAGCGTCATCGAGATGATCGGGCGCAGGCGCGGCAGTGAAATCGTCCAGATCTTGCGCCAGAAGCCGGCACCCTCCACCTCGGCGGCCTCATAATAAGATTTTGGGATGCCCTGCAACCCGGCGATGTAATACAACCCCGGTCCGTACATAATAATTCCCGGCACGATCAGCCAGAAGAGCACAAACCGCTCGCTGCTCAAAAAGGTCTGCGGCGGCAGCCCCAGCACGGCCGTGGCAATGTATTGGAAAATGCCAAACTTCTCGTTGTATAGATACTGCCAGAACAGCGTGCTGGCAATGCCGCTCAACGGCAAAAACCACAAAATCATCATCACGCGCATGGTCTTGGGCGGCATTTCCATCAACAAAATGGCAGTTATGATGGGAATGATGAAAGTCAAAATAATGGATAAGATACCGTAAATCAACGTGACGCGGAATGCCATCGGCACCAGCGGGTCCGAAGCCAGGCGCACGTAATTTTCAATGCCGCGGAAGGTGATCGCGCCGCGGATGGGCGCATTCGTCAGGCTGAGGAAGATTGCAATCACCATCGGGTACCAGCCCCAGAAGAACTGGAACAGAATGGCCGGGATGACGAACAGCCAGTTCAGCCAGCGCTTACGCGTCCGGCCGCCTTCCACCGTCTGGGCCGCTGGTTTGGGTTCAATCACATCAGTGCCAACAGACATACGTCACTCTCCTGTTCTCAAGTGCGCGGCTCCCGGAGCAGTTCGCCCGCGCCGGGAGCCGCGCGCGCCGAATGGGATCACCCAAATTCAGGCTTGATGCGCAAATCGTAGAACGGAACAAACCGCTTTTCGTAGAATTCAGGCGCATTGGCCTGCAGGTAGGCGGCCATATCGGCGTAGTACCGGTTGATTCCAGCCGCGAAAGCATCTGGATCAACGCTCGAGGGGAAGGTCTTGGCCTGCTGGTTGAGGATTTTTTCCAGCTCAGCCGCATCGGTTTTGACGTCAAAGGGATCCTGCGAGTAGCCCCAGCGGGTCAACTTATCGTACCAGGGCGTATCGCCCGGGCCGCGGTTGACTTCGGGGGGCACGTATTCGCCCACCTCTGGCGGCTTGGGCTGCGAGAAGATTGTATTAATCGATTCGGAGAAGCGCTTGCCAATGGCTTCGCTTAGCGAACCTTCCACACCGGGAATGGTCTCGGAGTATTTGTTTGCAAACGGCCAGCGAATGGTGCGAACAATCTCGCTGGGATCCTTGTTGACGTTGTAGATCTCCTGCGTGGTGGTGACAAAGCCGTCGCCCAGCAGCAAGTAGGTGAACAGCGAAACCGCCTTGTCCAGTTCCTCCTCGTTCAGGTCGGGGTTAAAAGCCCATGCGCTGTTGGCAAAGGGCAACTGGTAGGTGTAGCCCATCGGCCCAAGCGGCTGGCGGTTGAACCCCATGAACTCATCCGCTTCCTGGACAGTTTTGTTCATTTTCAAAGCCATATCCGAGAAGAACAGGTGAATACCCGGCGTCATTGAGGCGCGTCCCTCGTAGAAGGCAGTGGCAAGCTGCCCGTTTTGCGAGAAATCCCAGAAGTTGGGATCGGTGTAGACCGACTGGTCCTCAAAGTTCATTGCACGCCACAGTTCCACCCCCTCCACGATATCATCGACAAAGGTGGTGAAGTCCCAGCGCCAGTTGAAGCCCTTGCCGGGCACCGGGTAGTGGCTGAGCAGGCCGTCGAAGTCGATCCCGTAGGTCGGCAGGATCCAGTCCAGCGCATAGGCCGCCATCGCCAGGCCCTTTCGGTCGCCCTTGGTCAGCTTGAGCGCCCACTCGCGCATATCGGTCCACTTCCAGTTGAGCGGCAGGCTGTCCATACCGATCTCAGCCAGGTGCTCGCGGTTGTAGAAAAAGCCTTCGCTCGAAACAACCTCGTAGGGGATGCCAAAAATCTTACCGTCCTGCGCCTTCCAGCGCGAACTGTTGGCCGCCACCTTCGGATCAAGCAGATCGAGCACTTTGTGCTTCTCAAAGGCAGCAGTGATGTCGGCAAACAGCCCCTCGGCATTGGATGCCTGGATGCCGGGCACGTTCCAACTGCCCAGCACGCCGATCGGGTAGTGGAAGGGGGCTGTGCCGCCGGCCACTGCGGTGCGCAGGCCGGCTGCGTCCCACACGTTGAACTCAATGCGCTCCACGCTGACGCCCGGATTCAAATCCAGCCAGGCCTGAAAGGCTTTGTTATAGCCGGTCTGATACCCCGGGGTTGGATTGGCGAAGGGCATGTCGATCGGCCAACCGGCCGTCAGCAATTTAACATTGGAAACCGCTCCGCCGCCAGAGGGGGTCCCTGTTTCATTCCCGCCCTTCACGCCGCAGGCACTCAGGGCCAGCGCGCCGGCCCCGGCGGCCATCATGGTCAGAAACTGGCGGCGAGAAATCCTCTGCATAGAATTAGCCATGGATTACCTCCATCTTTAGTAAACAACATACTCCGTGGTTACCGAACCGTCTGCGTACAGGCTCAGGCTCATATAGCCGGGAGGAGAATCAAAATAGTCACCTTTCCACCAGTTGCCTGAAATGGCACCGTCGTTCAGGTAATGGACACCGTGGTATTTCAAATCCTCAATCTGATGTGAATGTCCGCTCAGGCAGATTTTGACATTTGGATGCTTCCAGAACAGCTCCCACAGCCGGCGCGCGTCAATGTGCATCCAGGCACCAGGCAGCACCCAGTCGCCGCTTTTTTCGTTGTCCCCATCCAGCAGTCCGTTGACGGCAAAGATGGGGATGTGCGAGACGATGCACACCGGTGTGTCGGCCGGGATATTGTTCAACGTCTGATCCAGCCAGGCAAATTGCTCTTCATCCAGTTTACCGGTGTACGGCTGAAAAAAGGATTGATCGGCCAGGTGGGTGCTGTCCAGCACGATGAATTGCCATCCAGACTGCCCAAAGGTGTAATAGCGCCCCGGCATGCCCAGCCGCTGCACCGGAAGCCCCTTGCCAAACAGGGGATCGCCCTTCAGCGTTTCAATCTGTTCTTTGGAGAGCCCCCAACCCCACACGTCGTGGTTGCCGATGGTGTGATACACCGGCAGCGTCAGGCTGCCCATCATGCGTTCAAAAACATCATACCGTGCCTGTGCATCCTCCAGCGTTTGATACATGGCATCCATCACGCAGTCGCCGGTGTTGAGGACAAAATCAAAGGCGGGCGCATGGGTTTGCAGGTTGCGCAGCGCGCGGCTGAAGAGTTCATTCGAACGCTTATCCGTGTCGACGTGCACATCCGAAATGTGCGCAATGCGCAACACAGGCTCGGCGGGCGCCGGGCAGGTCGGTTCGGCGGTTGGCGCAACGGTTGGCAGCGGCGCCGCGGTCTCGGTCGGGCTGCCCGCGGGGACTGCGCCAGCCGGGCCGCAGGCTGCCAGCACGGCACCGGCACCAACAGTGCCAATCACCCGCAGAAAATCGCGCCGTGTCAGGTTCCGCCGGGGTATAAGTTTTCTCCTATTCTTCATCGCTGCTCCTGACAGTTCGTTGCCTGCTTAAAACGCAAGCCGCCAGGATCCGCCCGATCCTTTCCAGGCGGACCCCGGCGGAAATTACCGTTTACGGTTCCAGCGTGATGTCATCAACGTAGTAGTTGCCTGCCCAGTAGAGCGCAAACTGCACCTTGTCAATCTTGCGCAAATCTACATTGGAGAAAGCGTTCAGGTCCAGGCACATCTGCGTCCACTCATTCTGTACGGTCTTGGGGTTCTTGCCCACAGCCGCGTGATCGGTCCAGAATTCTTCACTCACACCGGCAGCGTCAAACAGCTTGACACCCACCGAGTTGTCGGCCTTGCCGCTGTTATTGGCAGTGGTGTCATAGATCCAGAAGCACAGCTTGCCGTAGGTGGAAATATCCATTGGCCGGGTGGCCGGGTAACCGCCAAAACTGTGCCACTCACCTGAGCTGCTGGCTGCCAGCAGCGACGATTTGCCGCCGTGGAAGATGTCCGTCGCCAGGCTCACATCGGCCTGGTAGTCGGTGTAGAAGCTGTCGGCCTTCTCAAAGTCCTGCAGCACCGCGCTTTTGTCCGTCAATTCCACCGGTTTGAGGGCCATGATGTCGTCAATGTAGTAATTCCCAGCCCAGTACAAAGCAAACTGAATTTTCTCGATTTTGGACAGGTCAACCGTGGTGAAGGCTGAGAGGTTCAGGGTCATCTTGACCCACTCGTTGGTGACGGTCTTGCTATTTTTGCCAGCGGCAGCGTTATCCGTCCAGATTTCTTCCGAAGTGCCAGAAGCATCGAACAGCTTAACGCCCACCGAATTATCCGCCTTACCGGCATTGTTTGTAGTGGTATCGTAAATCCAAAAGCTGAGCTGATCATATCCGGTCAGGTCCAGCGGACTGACGGCCGGGTAGGCGCCAAAAGCGTGCCATTCACCTTCTGTACTGGCAGCCAGCAGCGATGATTTGCCGCCGTGGAAAATATCGGTCGCCAGACTGACATCAGCCTGATAGTCGCTGTAGAAGGTACCGTCTTTTTCAAAGTCCTGCACCATATCCGCCACGCGCCGCACAGCCGCTTCGGGTTCTTCGGCCTTGGCGGGCTGTCCGCCGCCGGGGATCAGGGTGATGTCATCCACGTAGTAGGTGCCCGCCCAGTAAAGCGCGAACTGGATTTTATCGACCGCTGAGAGGTCCACCGTGGTATAGGCATCCAGATTGATGCACATCTGCGTCCACTCATTCTGGACGGTCTTGGGATTCTCACCGGCCAGTTCGTGGTCGGTCCACACCTCTTCGTTGGTGCCGCCTGCGTCAAACAGCTTGACGCCTACCGTGTTGTCGGCCTTACCGTCATTGTTAGCGGTGGTGTCATAGATCCAGAAGCACAACTGCTTCATGCCGCTCATGTCAATCGGTCGCGGTTCAGGGTAAGCCCCAAAAGCGTGCCATTCGCCGCTGGCGCTGGTGGCCATCAATGACGACTTGCCGCCGTGAACAACATCCGTTGCCAGGCTCACATCGGCCTGGTAGTCGCTGTAGAAAGTATCAGCCTTCTCAAAGTCCTGCGCCACGACGGGCTCAGTTGCAACTGCACCGCCGCTGACCATCTGGATGTCATCCACGTAGTAGTTGCCGGCCCAGTACAACGCAAACTGGATCTTGTCCACCGCGGTCAAATCCACCGTGGTATAGGCATCCAGATTGATGCACATCTGCGTCCATTCGTTTTGGACCGTCTTGGGGTTGCCGCCGGCCAGTTCATGGTCGGTCCAGACCTCTTCGTTGGCGCCGGAGGCATCAAACAGCTTGACGCCAACCGTGTTGTCAGCCTTGCCGTCATTGTTGGCGGTGGTGTCATAGATCCAGAAGCACAGCTTGCTGGCCTTGGAGAGGTCCACCGGGCGCGGCTCGGGGTAAGCGCCGAAGGCGTGCCATTCGCCGCTGGCGCTGGACGCCAACAGGGATGACTTGCCGCCGTGGACGATATCGGTTGCCAGGCTCACGTCGGCCTGGTAGTCGCTGTAGAATGTATCAGCAGCTTCGAAGGTTTGCAGGTCGGTGACCACTTCCTCGCTGCCCCCAACCTCGGGCATGGCCAGCTCTTCACCGGCTGGCAGCAGGGTGATATCGTCAAAGTAGTACACACCAGGGTTGTACATGGTGAACTCGATCTTCTCCACCTTGGTCTGGTCAATGCCGGTGAAGGAAATCAGGTTCATGCACATCAGCGTCCACTGCTCGAACTTGGTTTTGACGTTCGCGCCCACGCCCTCGTTGTCGGTGTAGCGTTCCACATTCGCACCGGTTGCATCAATTAGCTTGACGCCGACCGTGTTTTTGGCGCCGCCGCTGTTGGCGGTGGATGTGTCATACACGTAGAAGCACAGTTTGGAATACGGGGTCAGGTCAACTGCACCCTTGCCCAGGTTAACGCCAACGCTGTGCCATTCACCCTCGCTGCTTTCGCTCTTCAGCGATTGCGCTCCGGTGAAGAATACATCCGTCGCCAGGCTGGCCGCGGCCTGATAGGCTTCATACGGCACGGCATCCGTTTCAAAGTCTTGAATCACGGTTGTGACGGCCACAGGCGCGGCGGTCGGCGCCGCGGTGGGGACTTCGGTTGGGGCGGCGGTGGGGGCTGGTGTGGCCTGCGGTGCGCAGGCAGCCAGCACGATGGCCATGATCGCCAGGATCGCGGCCAATTTCCAGGATTGTCGTACCATCTTGCGAGTGTCCATCTCTTCCTCCATACTTATCGTGTCTGGGTTAAATTCCATCAAAAGTACACGGCTCAACTCAACGGGAAATTGCCACAAATCTCAAAACGATGTTTCCAAACCTTTCCACGCCGGGCTACTGGCCCGCGTTCCACTTGAAGGTTGCCACGCCTGCTGCGGGTAACTGGTAGGTAAACGACTGGCCGTTCCAGGTCACCTCGAAGCGCACGGCAGCATCCGCCTGGACGATCAACACCAGCGACCCGTCCGGGTTGAGGAAAGCCACCTGGCTGGGCAGGCGGTAATCAGACGGGCCAGAATCTATCCGGTACGCGCCGGGATCGACGAATTTGGTCACATGCCCGAGGACGTAATATTCTTCGTTGTAGGTCACCTGCCCGGTCGCCTGGTCAATGGTGACCACGCCGCGGCAATTACCGCATCCGCCGTTTTGCGGACCGGCGTTTTCGTCCAATGCCAGGTTCCACAACAACGTACTCTTGCCCCAGTTGCGGTAGTTTTCAATGACAAGATTGCGCATATTCCAGCTCAGATTGCTGCCGAAACCCTCAGCCCATTCCCCGCCTGAACATTCAGTGAACCAAATGCCCACATCTGGGAATTTCTCGTGGAAGCGTCCCTGCGCTGTGACATCGCCGCCGTAGCAGTGAAAAGCCACGCCGTCAATGTAGGCTGCTGCCGCTGGGTCTGAAAGTACTTCCAGGGGATAATCCAGCATGTCCCAGTTATGGTCAAACACCAGGATGCGCGTAGAGAGGCCAGCTTTTTTAAAGGCCGGACCCAGATAATCGCGCACAAAGGTCTGCTGTTCCTTGGCCGACATCAACATGCTCGGGTAGCCGCCGGTGGCATAATTCGGCTCATTTTGAACCGTAACAGCGTCAATTGGCACACCCTCGGCTGCATAAGCCTGAACAAAACGGACGTGATAATCGGCAAATGCCTGGTAATACTCCGGCAGCAGTTCCGAGCCGTGCAATTGATTGTTCTTCTTCATCCAGGCTGGCGGGCTCCACGGCGTTCCCATGATGCGCAGCTGTGGATTTAATGCCAGCGCGGCGCGCAGCGCGGGCAGCACGTACTTTTTGTCGCGGTTGATCGAAAAATCACTCAAATCGGCGTCGCTCTGCCCGGCGGGCTGGTCGTCGTAGGTGTAATCGTCCAGCGCAAAATCCGATGCGCCCATCGGCTGGCGCAGGTAGCTCAGGCCAATGCCGCTGCCTTCCCGAGTAAACAGGTTGCGCATCAGTTCTTCGCGCGACCGGCTGTCGAGCACACTCATGATCAAAAAGGCCGAAGACTCGGTCAGCGAAGCACCGGCACCCTCGAATTGTTGGTAACGCACATCGGGGTTAATTTCAATGCGCGCGCCTTCACCAGGCTGGGCCGCGCTGAGGGTCAGCGGCGGCTCCTGGCTCATTTTCTTACTTTCGTTGCCCAGCGTCAGCCAGACATCAACCTGGTCAGCCGCAAGGGTGGGAGCGGGAGAAGCGGTAGGGTTCATAGGCATTTGGGGTTCCGGGGTTGGTGCAGCCGTGCAGGCCGCTAGGATAAAAGCACACAGGATCAAAACGGCAGCGTTTTTCACTTGACTTCCTTTTCCAACGCGGGGCTGGCCGGCAGGCTGGCGGTTTGCCCGTCCAGCAGCAGGAAGTCGCCCGGTTCGGCCAGGCCCACCCGCTGTCCGTCGAAGGTGCAGCCCGGCTTCACCGCGCGGCCCAGGTAGGCGTTGCCGCCCTTGAGGATGGCGGCGGTGATGCGGCCATTTTCCAGCCGCAGGATTGCGCCGGCCGAGGGTGCTGCGGATAGCTCAAATTGGTGCCGGTTGCCGTTCAGCAGCAGCGACAGGCGCACATCGGTTTGACCGTCCGCCGGGATCAGCACAGTCAGAAAGTGCAGGTCGCGGTCGGGGTGCGAGCGCAGCCACAGGTCAGCCTGGCCTTCCAGCAAAATCGCGCGCGGCAGGCCGGTCAACTGGCTGGCTGCATCCACCTCTGGCACGGTGCGCAAGAATTCCCGCGCCTCGTGCAGCAGCGTGCAGGATTGGTTGTTTTCGTCCAATTCCGGCAGCGCGCCGATCAGCGTCAGGTTGCCGCCGCGGCGGGCATACTCCGCCAGGTTGCGCTGCGCTGCGGCCGCCATGCGGTCGCCGCCGGCTGCGTACAGGAACGGGTAAGCCAGCAGTTCGTCCAGGCTGGCCGTTTCCAGGTTGACCAGGCCGTAATCCAGGTGCAGCGCGCGCATCTGCCGCTGGAATTCGCTCAGGTGCAACCCATGCTGCGCTGCGCTGCTGTCGCCCGCCGGCGACCAGGCCGCCAGGCGCGCCTGCGAAAGCGAATAGCCCCAGGCTGCCGGCCGCGCCGTGCTGCAGGCCAGGAACTCGGCCCCATGCCGCTCGAAGAACTGCGCCATCCAGCGCACCAGCTCGGCCTTGGGCGTCCATTCGCCTTGTGCGGTCACCGGCGCAACGTCCGGGTAGGGCAGTTTGGGCACAATTTCCAGGTTGCGGTCGGGGTAATCGGTGGCGACGCCGGTGTACACGTTGAATCCGGTTGCGCCGTTGTTGAGGATGACCAGTGTTTGGTAGAAACTGGTGGAAGCATCGGCATAAGCCGGCGCGTACAGCGCAGCAAAGCCCCAGTTTTCTTCCATGTTGGGGCCAGCAGCCCGTTTGGCAGTCAGCACGTAGCGCGCAAATGCCGAAGGATCCGCAGAGACATCGCCTACCCAGTTGGTGAAGCCATATTCCACGCTGCCCCAGCGCTCGGGCTCAACGCGTGAGAGCCAGGCGTCCAGCCCGAAATGCGTGCCGAGCGGCGGATTCTGGTTGATGATCACCGGCAGGTGGCTTTCCAGCGGATCGGCCCAGGCGCGAAAGATTTTATCCATGTAAACGGCTGAGAATTCACCCCAATCCATATAACGGTGTGCCGCAGCGCCTGGCTCCCAACGGCGCGGCGCGGGCACGGCGCTCCAATCGGGATAGTCGCTGCCGTAGAGACGGTTCAGCCCGGAAATTTCGCCGTACTTCTCTGCCAGGAAAGAATGAAATAAGCGCAAAGCCGAGGGACTGTAATCATACGCCCACGGCGCGTGCTGCCCGTTGGAATAGATGCCTTCATTGGCAATCTGCAGCGCAACAATCGGCCCATCCGGCGCCGATAACGGCTGGATCACCTCATCTGCCACCCGGCGCATCCATTCGATCGTCAGGCGCAGGAATTCAGATGAAAAAGGCGCGGGCAGCGGCCAGCTCTCAATGGTCATGCCATCCGCCTTCACCCGGCTGCCAGCCCACACTTCCGCTTCACCGCCGGCGTTCAACAGCGCCTCGATTTTCGGGTTGTGCAACGGGCAAACCCAGTCGGGCAGGCCTCCGTAGTTGACCTCGGCATGAATGAACGGGCCTGGTTTGGCGATCACCCCCAGACCCAGCTCTGCGCACAGCCGCAAAAAGCCGATCACATCGCGGTTGGCTTGCGTGCGGCCGGTGAAATCCGGCGGCACAGCGGGGTCCGTCTGGTGATGGCGCCAGGGAATGTATAACGTGACAGCCAAAATTCCCATGCGCTTCAGACTGTTCAGCCGGTCGCGCCAGTTGGACGCATCGTCGCGGTAATAGGGGTAATCGGCAGTGATAAATATTCCCGCTTTTCCGCCGGAGAGCACTGCGCCTTGCTGGATGTGCAGGGGTGAGAACTTATCGCCCATGGAACGTCCTTTGGTCCGGTGAGATCGATTTGAACGGCCTAATAAACGCCGCGGTTGAATTTCAGGTTGGACGAGAGAAATTCTTCCAGCACCAGGCAGGCCGCGCCGGTGCAAATGGCATCCTGCCCAAGCTGACACAGCCCGATGCTTAATTCCTTGGTTGAAAGCGGCAGCGCATTCTCTTTAATGCAGGCGGCCAGGTCATCCAACACCACCCCGCCAATCAACAGCCCGGCCCAGCCGCCGATTTCGATCCGCTCAGGGTTAAACAGGTTGATCAGGTTGGCGATCCCCACCCCCAGCACCTGGGTGGTTTCGCGCAGCACGCGCGCCGCGACTGGATCGCCGCGTTTATGGGCCTCCACCAACTCCGTCACAGCCTGCACCTCATCAGCTGGCGGTTGCTGTCCAGCCTCGCGCTGGCTGGTCTGGATGCCCGGCGCGCCTGCATAGGCTTCCAGGCAACCCTGCCCGCCGCAGCGACACTTGCGGCCGTGCAACACAATTTTGGTGTGGCCCCACTCACCCGCGCTGTTGGTCGCGCCGCGGTACAATGCGCCTTTGGTGATGATGCCCGCACCGATGCCCGTGCCGATCAGGATCACGGCCATGTCCTGCACGCCGCGCCCTGCGCCAAACCACGATTCCGCCAGCGCCATGGCCTTGGCACCGTTGTCAATGTACACCGGCAGCCCGATAGCCTGCTCGACCAGATCCAGTACAGGTTCCGAGCGCCAGTTCCACATCGGCGCGGCCACGCTCACCTGCCCGTTGTGCTCGACGATGCCCGGCACGCCAATTCCCACCCCCAGAATCTTATCCGCGGATATGCCGGCCTGTTCCATCAGGCGCCGGCAGCCGCGCTGCAGGATGCAAATGTACTGCTCCAGCATGTTCTCATTCTCAACAACTGGTTCCAGCGCGGTGCCTATCTTGTGCATCTTCAAGTCAAAAAGCTCTAACGCCACCTGGGTTTCGCCCAGGTCGACGCCGATGAAATAGCCGTAATGCGCGTTGATGTCCACAATCGTGCGCGGGCGACCGCCGGCAGATTCCTCCAGCCCTTTTTCGATCAGTACGCCGCTTTGTAACAGTTCGCTGATCACGTTGGTGACCGTGCCCGGGCTGAGCTCAGTTTGCGTGCTGATTTCCATGCGGCTCGTCGAGCCGTTAAAACACAAATGCCGCAGGATGACCTGCGTATTGGCCTGGCGAAGATCGACTGTGCGCCGCAATGATTTCATAGAAACCGCCCCGGAAGCAGCAATAGCTAATTACAAGACTTATTTTAAGTATTAAATTATATTTGTCAAGTGCCGATTTTCGGCACGCCCATGCATCCCGGCGATTGACCGTATAAACAACCCATCTCAGGAGTCGCATGCAGCGCAATCCCGCCTTTGATCTTCACGCACCGCTGCTATTTTTGTCGTGGTCTGGCTGCACGCTGCCGCGCTGGCCGCGCATCCGCGCACCCGGCCGCTGATTTGATCCACGGCGGTGCTATAATTCGCGCCAGGAGGCGCATATGCGAACCATTGGCTTAATCGCCGGCATGAGCTGGGAATCATCTGCAGAGTACTACCGCATCCTGAACGAAGAGGTTGCCCGCCGGCTGGGCGGGCTGCATTCGGCCAAAATCGTGATGGTCTCGATCGACTTTGCCCGGCTTGAAGCGCAGCAAACCAGCGGCCGCTGGGACGAGGCCGCCGCTGACCTGGCCCAGGCTGCCCGGCAGCTTGAACGCGCCGGTGCCGAGTGCGTGCTGATTTGCGCCAACACCATGCACAAGGCCGCTCCGGCCGTGCAGGCCGCCGTGAGCATCCCGCTGCTGCACATCGCCGATGCCGCTGGCGAACGCGCGCGCGCCGCCGGGCTGAGCAGGGTTGCCCTGCTGGGCACGCGCTACACCATGGAGGAAGGCTTTCTCAAGGACCGCCTGCGCGAACGTTTTGGGCTCGAAGTACTGATTCCCCCAGAAACCGAGCGCGGCCAGGTCCACCGCGTCATCTTTGAGGAACTGGTGCTCGGCAAGATTTTGCCTCAATCCAAAGAAACCTACCTGCGCATCATTGACGGCCTTGTGAAACAGGGCGCACAGGGCGTCATTTTGGGCTGCACCGAAATCGGCCTGCTCATCCAGCAGTCCGACCGACCCAACATACCCTTCTTCGATACCGTGCGCGTCCATGCCGAAGCCGCCGTAGACTGGGCCCTGCAGGAGTGACCCGTGAAACGCTTTGATATCATCGCTTTCGATGCTGACGATACCCTTTGGGAAAATGAGATCAATTACCGGCGCACCGAGCAAATTTTTAAGGATCTGCTCAGTCCTTACCACGACCCGGCCTGGATTGAGAAGCGTCTGTTCCAGACCGAGATGCGCAACATGCAGCACTTCGGCTATGGGATCAAACCCTTCGGCCTTTCCATGATTGAAACCGCAGTCGAACTGACCGAAGGCCGCATCACCGGCACCGAAATTCAGGTGATCCTCGATGCGGTCAAGCGCATGCTCACCGCGCCAATCGAACTGCTGCCGCACGTCGCCGAAGTCATCCCTGCCCTGGCGGGGCAGGTCCCGCTGATGCTGATCACCAAAGGCGATCTGCTGGATCAGGAATCCAAGGTGCGCCGCTCCGGCCTGGCGGGCCACTTCCAGCACGTCGAGATCGTCAGCGACAAGACCGAACAGCATTACACCAATCTGCTGGCCCGGCACGGCATCCCGCCGCAGCGTTTCCTCATGGTCGGCAACTCCCTGCGCTCCGATATTTTGCCCGTGCTGGCGCTGGGCGGCACGGCGGTTTATATTCCTCACGCGCTTACCTGGGCGCACGAAAACGGTGAAACACCGCTGGATCAGCCGGGCTTCTACGAACTGGCCCACATCGGCCTGCTGCCGGAATTGATCCAAAGGTTGGAAGAGGTAACTGAATAAAATCTGACCGCGCCGGTCAGAGACCGGCCCATTTTTGGGTTTCAGGCCAGGCAGCCGCACGAGCATGCTGAACGCCAACCTTACACCCTTCTAAAAAATCTCAAATCTCCAATCGAAAATCCACAATTCTTCGATATACTTAGCCCAATCATCCTCTCACGCAGGCACACACATTGACTCTCGACCTTACCAGCTATCTGCTTATCGGCCTGGCCGCAATCCTTGCCGGCGCGGTCAACGCGCTGGCCGGCGGCGGCACGCTGATCACCTTTCCCATGCTCACCGCTGTCGGCATCCCGGCTGTGATAGCTAACGTCACCAACACCGTTGCCCTTTGCCCCGGCTACCTGGGCGGCGCAATCGCGCAGTGGGAGGAAATCCGGCGGCAAAAGAAACGCGCCCTGCTGTTCATTCCCGCCGCGGCGGTTGGAGGTTTCGCCGGCGCGCTGCTATTACTCAACACCGGCGAGCGCCTCTTCCGCGGCGTGGTGCCCTTCCTCATTCTGGCGGCTGCGCTGCTGCTGGCCGTTTCCGATCCGCTGCGCAACTGGGTGCTGCGCCGCGCAGCCCATCACGGCGCAGATGTGACCCGGATGGAGACCTGGGGTGTGCTGCCCGTGGCATTGGCCGCAGTCTACGGCGGCTACTTCGGCGCCGGGCTGAGCGTGATTGTGCTGGCCGTGCTGGGCCTGGTACTCTCCGATGTGCTCACCCGGCTCAACGCGCTCAAGCAGGCCATCTCTCTGGCGGTCAATGTAACGGCAGCCGCATTCTTCATTTTTTCCGGCAAAGTGCACTGGCCGGCGGCGGCCGTGATGGCCGTGTGCGCGCTGATCGGCGGCCTGCTGGGCGGCAAACTGGCCGGCAAAATCAAACCCGCCGTGCTGCGCTGGCTGGTGGTGAGCATCGGTCTGGCGGTCGGCGTGTATTACCTCATTCGAGGATAAGCCGTGCAAACCAAACAAACTCTGCTGGCGCGTCTGGATGCCATCGCCCGCTCGCTGGAAGCCAGCGGCCGCGCTGAGGCGCTGATTGGGCTCGGCTCGGTTGGTCTGGAGCTTGACCGGCTGGATGAATTTTCTGACCTGGATTTCTTCGCCGTTGTCGAAGCGGGCTGGAAAGCGCACTACATTGACGACCTGGCCTGGCTGGAGCAGGCCGCGCCGGTGGCGTATGCCTTCCGCAACACCGTTGACGGGTACAAGCTGCTCTTTGCCGACGGCATCTTCTGCGAGTTCGCTGTCTTCGAGCGCGCCGAACTGGCGCGCATCCCCTTTGCGCCCGGCCGGATCGTCTGGAAACGCCCCGAAGTGCCCGAAAGCATTGCCGTCCCACAGGCCACTGCCGGCGCGCCGGCCGAAAAATCCGCCGAGTACCTGGTAGGCGAGGCGCTCACCAACCTGTATGTCGGGCTGTGCCGCTACCGGCGCGGCGAGCGGCTCTCCGCGCTGCGCTTCATCCAGGGCTACGCCGTCGACCGCGTGGTCGAGCTGGCCGCCCGGGTGGAGCCCGAAAGCGGCGCGCGCAAAGACCCCTTCTCCGGTGAGCGGCGCTTTGAGGCGCGCTTCCCGGCCCTGGCGCAGCTGCTGCCCGCCATGCTGGCGGGATACGAGCGCACGCCTGAATCGGCCCTGGCGGTCCTTGCCTTTCTTGAACAGCACTTCCCGGTCAACCCGGCGCTGGCCGCGCGCATCCGCGAACTGGCCGGTTGACCGGTGCAACTTTCTCCCGCCGCGCTATGATGAATGTGGAGGCGGCGGTGAACGCATACTTTCCTGTCCTGCGGGCCGAAGATTGGATTGCCGTACTGTGCGCCAACGGCTTCAACCTGCTGTGCCTGCTGATGTTCTGGCTGCGCGCGCAACATAAGGCCGCGCTGGGCAGCCGTTTTGGCTGGGCGGCGGTGGCGCTGGCCGTGCCGCTGGCGGGCGTTGCGGTCGTGAACGCCCTTCACCAGCGCGGCGTCTGGTGGAGCATGCTGCTGCTGCCGGTGCTGCTCTACGCGCTGGTCGAATGGGTCCTGGACGGGCTGCTCAAGCTCAACTTCCGCGAAACGCGCTGGCTGGGGCTCTATTTGCTGCTGTACTATCTGGCGCAGTTCGGACTGATCGGCTATGCCTTCCTGACCGGCAAAGGCTACGGTTTGGTCACGCTGGCCACCTATTTTGCCGCGCTGGGCATGACCGCTTATTCCTACCGCCGCGTGGGCCACGGCTGATCTGTACGCCCAAAACCGGCGATCTGACCGGTTTCACCGCGCGCCGGGCAGCCTACAATCGTTTCAACATCCCAATTGACTGAAAGGCTATCCCCCTATGGAACTGATCGCACACCCCTACCGCGGTGACGAGGACTACTGGCGCATCCGCGCTTTTTTGCGCGAGGTGCTGCCGCTCTACAGCATGCGCGAACGCTGCTGGGACGTGATCCGCTGGGATTACTGGCGCTGGCACGGCATTGAAAACATCGAGCACCTGCGCCTGGAAGAGGTGGTCACGCTGTGGGAAACACCCGAAGGCCGCATTGCCGCCGTACTCAACCCCGAAGGCCTGGGCGAAGCCTTTTTGCAGGTGCACCCCGATTTCAAGACGCCCGGGCTGGAAGCCGAAATGACCGCGCTGGCCGAGGAGCGTCTCGTAAAAACGAACGAAAACGGTGCGCGCACCCTCACGGTGTGGGCCAACCAGCACGACGAGCTGCGCCAGCGGCTGCTGGCCGGGCGCGGTTACACGCGCGGCGGCTGGCCCAAATATCAGCGCCGCCGCACGCTGGACAGGCCCATCCCCGAAAGCATTCTGCCCCCCGGTTATACCATTGTGCCGCAGGGCGACAGCGCGCAATTGCTTGAGCGCTGCTACGCCTCCGGGCTGGCCTTTCACCCCGATGACATCCAGTACGCCGTTGACAACCGCGCCGATATCACCTGGTACCGCAACATCCAGCGCGCGCCGCTCTACCGCCGCGACCTGGACCTGAACGCCCTGGCACCCGACGGCGGCTGCGCCGCCTTTTGCACGGTCTGGTTTGACGATGTCACCCGCACCGGCGTGTTCGAGCCGGTTGCCGCGGTGCCCGCACACCAGCGCAAGGGTCTGGGCCGGGCACTCATGTTCGAAGGGCTGCGTCGGCTGCAATTGCTGGGCGCAACGTTGGCCTACGTTGGCTCCTACTCCGAAGGGGCCGGCGCACTGTACGCCTCAGCCGGTTTCACCGATTACGAACTGTGCGAGCCGTGGGTGAAGAGCTTGTAGCAATTAGCGTTTAGCGATTGGCGGTTAGCTGTTAGCATCAGCGTTTGCATGGTAAATCCGCTCCTTCTTTCTTCTTTTTGTTCCTCAAATTCTCTGTGTCCTCAGCGCCGCCTTCACCCGAAGGGCGCTGTGGTTTTCTGGTTCTTTGGTATTCTCCTGCTTCTTGTTTTTCTCTCCAGCTAATTCCGGTTTTTCTCCGTGTTCTCCGTGTCTCTGTGGTGAATCACTTCGTGGTGATTGCCTTTTCATCCAACAACGCCGCCGGCAATTCTCCGGTATAATTCCCTCATCATCCCAGATAGGAGATTTCTCATGAAAATTGCCATCTACGGCGCCGGCGCAGTCGGCGGATACTTCGGCGGCCGCCTGGCACAGGCCGGCCACGACGTGACCTTCATCGCCCGCGGTGAAAACCTGCGCGCGCTGCAAACCAGCGGCCTGCGCGTTGAAAGTTCGCTGGGCGACTTCACGCTCAATCCGGTCAAGGCCGTCAGCGATCCGGCCGAAATCGGCGCGGTAGATTTGGTCATTCCCGGGGTCAAAACCTGGCAGCTCCCTGGCATCCTGCCGGGCATGGCCGCGCTGGTCGGCCCGCAAACCGTCATCGTCACCGTCCAAAACGGCGTCGATTCGCACCTGGTGATCGGCGAAGCGCTGGGACAGGAAAAAGTCATAGCCGGCATCACCCGCCTGTTTTCCACGCTGGTTGAGCCGGGGCACATCGTTCACGGCGGCGCGGCAGCGCAGTTCATGATCGGCGAACTGGACGGCAGCATCACCCCGCGCGTGCAGGCGATTTATGACATGCTCAACACCACCCCTGGCATCCAGGCTGTGCTCACCACCGATATTCAACGCGAGCTTTGGGCCAAGCTGGTGATGATCACCGCTTTTGGCGGCACCGGCTCGGTCACCCGCGCGCCAATCGGCGTAATTCTGGCTGTTCCCGAAACACGCGCCCTGATTGAAGCCAGCGTGCTGGAAATCGCTGCCGTGGCAGCCGCCTGCGGCTATCCGCTGGCTGCGGATGTGCTGGAAAAGTCGCTGGCCTTCTTCAAAAACCAGCCCTACATGGGCACTTCTTCACTGCAGCGCGATATTATGGCCGGCCGGCGCTCAGAACTCGAATCGCTGATCGGCACGGTCGTGCGCCTGGCCCGCGAAAAGAACGTGCCTGCCCCGGTGAACAGCTTTATCTATTCCGCCCTGCTGCCCACCGAACTCAAAGCTCGCGGCGAGTTGGAGTATGCCATCTGAGAAAAACGTGAAGCGTGAACCGTTGATTCGATATTTGCTGACCAGGAAATAACGCACACAAAACGACAGCTTATCTTTACGCGTCACCGCTCACAGTTCACGGATAAACAACAATAAACCCCCGCCTTTGCAGACGGGGGTTTGATTTTAGCAGGCTAAAATCTTACAGGACGGTGACTTTGGCGGCCTGCAGACCCTTGGGGCCCTGTTCGAGGGTGAACTCGACCTGCTGGCCTTCTTCCAGGCTGCGGTAACCGCTGCCTTCGATGGCAGAGAAGTGGACGAAGACATCAGCGCCGCCTTCGCGAGCGATGAAGCCGTAACCCTTGGTGGCATTGAACCACTTGACAGTACCGGTGATGCGTTCAGACATTTCTTTAGATCCTTTCGACATGAAACAAAAAACGGGTGTTAATTGATCCGCTGCAGGTCCAGCGGCTGACGATGAAAAGTCGCGCGCGCGGTCTTGGTGAGAACCTGCGCAACGAACTCTTCCGGGACGTCCACCAGCGAACGTTGGTCGCCGATGGAAATCTTTCCAATAGCTTTACCGGGGATATCGGCGTGCGCCGCGATGGCGCCGACGATATCGTTGACACGAATGCCGTGCTCCCGGCCCAAACCCAGGCTCAGGCGCACCATACCCGGTTCATGACTGACCGCCGCCCCAACCGGGGGGTGGTTGCCATAACGATTTTGCCGCGGGGCGCGGCCGTCGCGATCAGAACGATTGCCACGGCCCATCGGGCGGTCGCCGCGGCTTCCGCCGCGCTCGTAGGCACGCTCGCGCGGAAGCTCCACCACCTCGCTGACCGGGGCGATGGGGCGCTGCTTTTCTTCGGCGCGCGCAATTTTCAGCGCCGCCGCGGCCACGGCGATCGGGTCGTGGCCCTCGGCCACCAGCGCTTCGATCAACTCGCGCTCGCGCAGGCAGCGGCCGCGCTTCAACCAGACGGCCACCTGGCCCATCAGCTTTTCCTCGCGCCCGCGGCGGATGTCTTCTTCGGTGGGCAGCGTGGCGCGGGCAATCTTCACACGCGCGAAGGCCTCAATCTGGCGCAGCGCGCGGCGTTCATTGGGCGCAATGATGGAAATGGCGGTGCCGCTCTTGCCGGCACGGCCCGTGCGGCCAATGCGGTGGACGTACACTTCAATATCATCGGGCAGGCCGATGTTGAATACGTGGGATAAATCGTCAATATCCAGCCCGCGGGCGGCCACATCGGTGGCAACCAGCACGCTGATCTTCTTCTGGCGAAAACGCGCCAGGGTGCGTTCGCGCGCGTCCTGGCTCAGGTCGCCGTTCAGGGCCTCAGCCGGAAAGCCGCGGTTGGTCAGCTCGCTGGCCAGGTCGCCGGTTTCGGCGCGCGTGCGCACAAACACCAGCGCGCCGCTCACGTCTTCCACCTCAAACAGGCGGGTGAGCGCAGCCAGTTTATCGGCTTCATGCACCAGGTAATAGCGCTGCTCCACCGTGGCCACGGTCATCTGCTCGCTGCGCACGTTGAGCGACTGCGGATCCCGCTGGAATTTTTCGGCCAGCCGGCGGATTTCCGGCGGCATGGTGGCCGAGAAAAGCGTCGTCTGGCGCTCGGTTGGCGTGGCCGCCAGGATGGTTTCGATGTCTTCGATGAAGCCCATGCTGAGCATCTCGTCGGCCTCGTCCAGCACCACCGTGCGGACGCTTTCAAGGCGCAGCTCTTCGCGCTCCATCAGGTCCATGATGCGCCCGGGCGTGCCGACCACAATGTCCACGCCGCGGCGCAGCGCGGGGATCTGCAGACCGTATGACTGGCCGCCGTAAACAGCCAGCACGCGCGCCTTCAAGCCGCGCCCAAAGCTGGTAAACACCTCGGCCACCTGCAAGGCCAGCTCGCGGGTGGGCACCAGCACCAGACCCTGAATTCCATTGGGGCCGGGCAGCAAATTCTGCAACATGGGCAGCGCATAGGCGGCGGTCTTGCCGCTGCCGGTCTGCGCCTGACCAATCACGTCCTGTCCGGCCAGCATCACCGGAATCACCGCCGATTGAATCGGCATGGGGGCTTCAAAACCGGCCTCCGCAACGGCCTGCAGCAATTCAGGCTGCAGTTCAAACTGAGCAAATTCGGATGTCATCCAATCTCCAATGTTACCAGGTGCGTTTTGATGACTCCGTAATTCTGTCCCAGTGTTGCCGTAACTTGCCCCGGTTTCTCCTCGCGGAGGTAAACCCCGGTAGAAAAAAGCCCGACCCTGTTGACCGTCGGGCAGTCATTCGGAAGTATCAAAACAATATCCTCTTACGCGGCCTTTTCCAGACCGCATGGCAGTATAACACAGAATACCCGGAATCGCAAAGCAAATGTGATGGATTCGTATATTCGTGTATCTGCTGCCGCGCAGCCTCAGCCTTCGCGGCTCGCCGCCTCAGGCTGGAAAAGCACCTTTTCCACGCGCATCGAGCACGCGCCGGACGGCGTATCCCAGGTAAACATGTCGCCAGCCCGGTAGCCAAGCACGGCCGTGCCGATGGGCGCCAGCACCGAGAGCTTGCCGGTCTCCAGATCGGCTTCTTCCGGAAAAACCAGCATCCAGGTAGACGTTTCGCCGCTTTCCAGGTCGCGCAATACGACGGTAGAGTGCATCGTGACGACATCCATCTCAATCTGGTGTGGTTCAACGATCCGCGCGCGGTCCAGTTCGCCGCGCAGGTGCGTAAGGTACGGCGAACTGCGGTAATCCGTGGCAATGGCTTCCCGCAGCAGGTTGCGCAGTTTTTCAGCGTCCGCCGAAGTGACAGTGATGGTTCCTTTTGTCATCGGATTCCTTCCTTTCTCTGGACTTACTTCAGAGCTTTTCAGATGTTGATGGTATAAGAAAAGCTTCCGGTGGAGATTACCTCGCCGGAAGCCTGTCAGAAAACCATTTGGTGTGCGAACTTCAGGGCAGGCAAACTCCTCCGCAGGCAGCAGGCAGGATTGCCGTGCGGCTTTGGGTCTTTCGCCCCAGACGCAAGAGGAGATCAAGCAAAGCCATGACGGCATTATACCTGAAGGGAGTGGAAAGGGCAAAAGCCTGAGCGACGGGCGGCCAGGAGGATCGGGTAACGCAGCGAAGCAGAGCGTAGTTCCGGCATTTTTGATGGCTAATTTTTCCGTCAAGCCCGCAGCATCAAAGCATGCGGTGGAAAACCGTTTTACCCCGGCGGGTTCAAGCGAGCATTCCAGGATGTGTCGCCCTGTTTTGCACCTCTGACTTTATCCTGGCTGGAACGCCGATTGCGACCGCGCCTTCCGGCACCGATTTTACAACCACCGCTCCGGCACCGATGATCGCGTTGTCGCCAATCTCAATCCCGCCGACCAGGGTGGCGTTGACGCCAATGCTGACATTGTTCCCCAGCGACGGAACGCCGCTTTTGCTTTCGCCGATGGTCACACCGTGGTGAATGGTTAAATTTTTCCCCGCTCGGGTTGCCGGGTGGATAATGCAAGGACCGGCATGGCCAATCCAGAGCCCCGGGCCGATGTCAGTCCTGGGCGACAATTCCAGGCCGCTAACCATCCGGACAATTGGGTAAAATCCGCGCGCCAGTACATACAGGATGAAAATAACCGGGTTGCTTTTTCGTAACCATAAATAGCGGCTCAAACGGTACCAAAAGATGCCCACAATCGCCGGATGATTGTAGAGTGCGCGGATGAATATCTCCAAACGGCATTGAGACTCACGGATCCGGTATCGCTCTAGATCACTGCCAAACATGCACTTTCCTTATTAATGATTCCCCAAAAATTAACCGCGCTGAAATACCTGTGGCAACACAAAACCGCGAATTCAAGAGTGTAGATGGCGTTCGAATTGTCTTTCTGAACGAGTTTGGCAAAACAAAGGGCAAGCCGATCGATTATTCGACGAAACAGGCCTGCAACAGGACATACCGTTTGAATGATGCCCACATCCCGAACTCATCGTATTTATTTCATTTTTCATGGTTATCACAATGACATAAAAAATATAACAAAGCTTTGTATGTATGTAATTATAGATGACAAAATGTAAAAGGAATAAAGGATTTATCGGCTAATCAGAATGGAATAATCTGCCCCGCACCAGCAGCGTGAATACTGCCCCGGCGCACAGCAATAGCAAGAGCAAAATAATGAAGAACCATTGAATGCGCACCGAATCGCCGCCAAAAATGGGCGAATCGGGATGCAGCACGTTGGTTGCGCCGCCCAGCGCAGCCCACAGCGCAGCACCAAACGCCAGGTTGGCGGCGCAGGTCAGCCAGTCGATGCGCATCACGGCCAGGCCGGCCTGCAGCAGCACCGCCACCACGCCAAAGGTGAAGGGCACTCGCCAGCGCGGTTCATCGAAAAACAGGCCGCCCCAGTTGAGCTGCATCACCAGCAGCGACATGGGCAAATAGGTCAGCCAGAAGGCCAGCCCGGTGCGCCCCAACGCCAGCGACCAGCCGGTCAGCGCGGCACGGCGTTTCACCCACAGCAATCCGGCCAGCCCGGCCAGCCCGGCCAGCGCAAAAGCCGCCTTGCCCACCCAGACCCAGGCTCCGTGCAGCACCACCAGGCGCAGGTTAGCGCCCAGCGTGCGCTCAGACGGCCCAAGCAGCGTCACCAGCGCGGTGGCAGCCAGCAGCACAATCAACACAATCCATAAAACGCGTCGGTTAAGAGTCATGTGCCGATTATAGCCGTTGTCTGGCATTTGCAGGAACGAAAACAAACGGCGCATCTTTTGACACGCCGTTTGTCACCTTTGGAGTTTAATCGATCGTGCGCAGCGGGCGATCCGGCAGGCCCGGAAAATACACCAGATTGTTGTTGTAAGAGCTCACCTGCCCGGTAGATTTTAGATGATCCAGTTCAGAATCCTGGATATGGTGGCTGATCTCGCGCTCAGAGCAATCGCGCAGGTCTCCGGTGTTGATATCTAGAAACCGCCCGCCGCCCCAATCGATCATCACTGTTCCATCGCGCATGACCATCACCCAGATGCGATTAATTGGCGTGCCTGCTGGCATGGTGCGCTCCTCTGGGATAAACTCAGTCGGTGGTCGAAACCCCGGCCTCAGCCATGAATTGGGCAAAAGTCGTGTTGCGCAGCTTTTCCACCAATTCGGTTTGCGTGCCGCACCAAAGCTTGCGCAGCGGGCAATTGTCGCCAAACGGGCAGGCTTCAGGTGCGGTGGTGCACTCGTTCAGCGCAATCGGCCCGTCGATGGCTTCGACGACCTCAAGGATGGTAATCTCTTCAGGCTTGCGGGCCAGCATAACGCCGCCCCGCGCGCCGCGCGAGGTGTGAATCAACCCCGCAATGGAGAGTTGGGAAATAATTTTAGCCAGAAAGGAAGGCGGAATGCGCTGTTCTTCAGCAATCTGACTGGTGGCGGCGCGCTGGGTGGGTTCCAGCCTGGTGAGGTGGTAGATCGCGCGCAATGCATAATCGGCCTGACGTGTAATTTGCATAGTATCTCCTGACTGGAGGAATTTAGACAATTTGGATATACAGGTCGGAATTCTCTTGGTATGAGTTTATGCGATAGGGGAGTCCCTCACAAGTGATACTCATCATGCCGGAGATGTGACAGGTTTACTGGATGTTCAATAAAAAAGGCAATTATCCTCTTAATTATACAAAATAATGTGTCAAATGGAACATTCAAACTGCAGTTTTGAGGTATGACATACGGTATAATTTCCTGAAATCTGCTAACCAAACCCCATCAAGGTACTGCCATGAGTGAATTTCGTTTTTACTGCCCGCTTCAGGTGCGCTATGCCGACCTGGACGCCCAGCGGCATGTCAATAACGCCAAATTCAGCACCTATATCGAGACTGCCCGTTTTGACTATCTCCAGCGCGTCGGCCTTTTTGACGGCCGAAGCTTTGACGAACTGGGGCTAATTGTGGCAGACGTGCACATCGCTTACCTGGCGCAAATTGAGCTCAACCAGCCGCTGCGTGTCGGCGTGCGCACTGCGCGCATTGGCAACAAGAGCCTGACGCTCGAATACGAGATCCAGGATCCCGAAACCGGCAAAGTCTTTGCGCGCGCCGAAACCGTCATGGTCGCCTACGATTACCTCACGCACCAAACCGTGCCGGTGCGCAGCGAATGGCGCGCCCTGCTTTCGAAATTTGAAGGCGTCGCCTTCTAATCAACCCAACGAGGCCTTTTCATGACACTGCCAGCAATTGATACCGATTTTTTGATGACCTTTGCAACCGGCCTGCTCAACACCCCCAGCCCCACCGGCCTGGCCGATGCAGGCATTGCGTTCACCCAACAAGCCCTTTCTGCCTTCAGCGGGCTGCAATTCACGCGCACGCGCAAGGGCGCGCTGGTGGTCACCTGGCCGGGCAAACGCGGTGACACCCCCCGCGCGCTGACCGCTCATGTGGATACATTGGGCGCAATGGTCAAAGAAATCAAATCCAACGGGCGGCTCAAGCTCACCCAGCTCGGCAGCTACGCCTGGAACACCGTGGAAGGCGAAGGCGTCACGGTCTTTGCTGCCAGCGGCCAGCAATACCGCGGCGCCATCCTGCTCAGCGCGGCCTCCGCGCACGTGCACGGCGGCAAGGTCAATGAAACCAAACGCGATGCCGATGCAATGGAAGTTCGCCTGGATCTGCGCACCGCCAGCCGCGAAGAAACGGAAGGATTTGGCATCCGCGTGGGCGACTTCGTGGCCTTCGACCCGCGCGTGGAAGTGAACAACGGATTCCTCCGCTCGCGCCACCTGGATGACAAAGCCTGCGTGGCCTGCCTGGTGGCGGCCGTCAAGGCCATGCATGATGCCGGCCTGCAACCCGTCCAGAAGACTTACCTGCACATCAGCAATTACGAAGAGGTTGGCCACGGTGCCGCGGCAGGCATTCCGGCCGACGCTGCCGAGCTGGTCTCGGTGGATATGGCCGCTGTCGGCGACGGGCAAACCTCGGATGAATTCCACGCCACGCTGTGCGTCAAAGATTCCGGCGGGCCCTACCACCACGGCCTTTCCAACCGGCTGCGCGAACTGGCCGAAGCCAACAGCATCGCTTACAAGGTCGATATCTACCCCTTCTACGGCTCTGACGGCGAAGCCCTCTGGCGCGCTGGCGGCGACGTGGCCGTGGCACTCATCGGCCCGGGTGTAGATGCCTCGCACAACTACGAGCGCACCCACCTTGACGCGCTGATCGCCACCACCCAGTGGATCCTGGCCTACCTGTTGAACTGAGTACAACCGCAAAAATCTTTAGCGATCTTCAGACATCAGAGGGCAGCCTCTGATGTCTTACATTTTACGTACGATCTTCTGCAGGTGGAAAATTCCCTCAAAACTTGGTAGAATCTTTTTAGCAAGGTTTAGCGGTAATGATCATGGGGACTCGTCCCCGGTACGCAGACAACCCTGCGGCTCTTGAACGGCGGAGCAGCAGGCAATGAGCAGGTATGAGGAGGTATCGCCGTGGCTGGTATGGAGAGATTCACCCAAAGAGCACGCAGGGTGTTGAGCCTGGCCCACCAGGAAGCAGAGCGCATGCATCAAAGCGCGATCAACACCGAGCACGTCTTGCTCGGCCTGATCGAAGAAGAAGGTGGAATCGCCGGGCGCGTGCTCCGCGACCTGGGTCTGGAGCCTGAGCGCGTGCGCGAAATGGTCGAACGCCTGGGCGGATCGGGCACTTTTCAGAATAACAAGATTGATCTATCTTCCGGCGTCCAACAGGTGCTGGAGTTTGCCATCGACGAAGCCCGCCGCATGGGGCATCACTACATCGGCACCGAGCATCTCTTGCTCGGGCTGGTGCGCTCCAGCGAGGGACTGGCGCCGGACGTGCTGCGCAAGCTGGGCGTGACGCCCGAGCAAATTCGCCGGCAGACCCGCCGCGTGCTGCAAGAAAGCAGCTCGCAGCCAGCCGAGCCTGCACAGCGCGAAAAGAAAAATGAGCCGCCTGCCGATAAAGAAAAAGGCAAAGAAAAGGGCGGCAAAACACCGCTGGTGGATCAACTGGCGGTGGACCTGACCACGCTGGCCGAAGAGGGCAAGCTCGACCCGGTCATCGGCCGCCAGATGGAAATTGAGCGCGTCATTCAAATTCTGGCGCGCCGCACCAAAAACAACCCCGCGCTGATCGGCGAACCCGGCGTTGGCAAGACCGCCATCGTCGAAGGGCTGGCCCAGCGCATCCTCGAAGGCGACGTGCCCGCGCCGCTGCTGGATAAGCGCGTCCTTCAACTCGACGTCGGCTCGCTGGTGGCGGGCACCATGTACCGCGGCCAATTTGAAGAGCGTCTCAAGCGCGTCATTGACGAACTGAAGGCCTCCGGCGCCATCCTGTTCATTGACGAGCTGCACATGCTTGTCGGCGCTGGCGCGGCCGGTTCATCCGTTGATGCCGCCAATATTCTCAAACCGGCACTCTCACGCGGCGAACTGCAGGTTATCGGCGCAACCACACTGGAAGAATACCGCAAGCACATCGAATCCGATGCCGCGCTCGAACGGCGCTTCCAACCCATCCGCGTGGAAGAACCCACCATCGAGCAGACCATTGAGATTCTCAAAGGCATCCGCTCAGCCTACGAAGAGCATCACCGCCTGGTCATCTCCGATGAAGCCCTCGAGGCTGCCGCGCACCTTTCGGCGCGCTACGTCACCGAGCGCTTCCTGCCCGACAAGGCCATTGACCTGATTGACGAATCTTCATCCCGCGTGCGCATGTACAAAAGCCCGGCCGCTAAAACGGTCAAAGAGCTGATGGAGCAGCTTCGCGAGATCCGCCGCAGCCACAGCCTGGCGCTGGAAGACGGCCGCTTTGACGATGCGCAGGATCTGCTGGACCGCGAGAACGCCCTCGAAAGTCAGTTGGAGCGTATGCGCACCGGTTGGGACCGCGCCACCAGCCCGGTGGTCACTGCCGAAGACATCGCCGAGGTGGTTTCGATGTGGACCGGCGTGCCGGTCATGCAGCTTGCCCAGGAAGAATCCGAACGCCTGCTGCACATGGAAGACGAACTGCGCCGCGCTATCATCGGCCAGGAGGAGGCCATCGAGGCCATCTCCAAGGCAGTGCGCCGCGCCCGCGCCGGGTTGAAAGACCCGCGCCGCCCGATCGGCTCGTTCATCTTCCTCGGCCCCACCGGCGTTGGCAAAACCGAACTGACCAAAGCGCTGGCGCGCTTCCTGTTCGGCAGCGAAGACGCCCTCATCCAGCTCGACATGTCCGAGTTTATGGAACGCCACACCGTCAGCCGCCTGGTCGGCGCGCCGCCTGGATACGTCGGCTATGAAGAGGCCGGCCAGCTCACCGAAGCGCTGCGCCGCCGCCCCTACTCGATCGTCGTCTTTGACGAGGTCGAGAAGGCGCACCCCGAAGCGCACAATATGCTGCTTCAGATCATGGAAGAAGGCCACCTCTCCGATGCGCGCGGCCACAAGGTTGACTTCCGCAACGCCATCATCGTCATGACCTCCAACATCGGCGCCGATATGATCCGCCGCCAGACCAGCCTGGGCTTCCAGCTCAAGACGGACGAGGCCACCGAGGAAAAGCTGGCCTATGACGAAATGCGCAAAAAGCTGACCGAATCGCTGCGCCGCGTTTTCCGCCCCGAATTCATCAACCGGGTTGATTCGGTCATCGTGTTCCGCTCACTCAACCGCGACGACATCCGCAAGATCGTGCGCCTGGAGCTGGACAAGGTGGCCGAACGCCTGCGCGACCACAACCTGGTGCTGCAGGCCAGCGAAGCCGCGCTGGACAAACTGGCCGAGGAGGGCTACGATCCCGATATGGGCGCCCGCCCGCTGCGCCGCGTCATCCAGAACAAGGTCGAAGACCGCCTCTCGGATGCGCTCCTCTCAGGCGAATTTGTTGACGGCGATACCGTGATGATTGACCTGGTCCCCGATCAGGAAATCATCATGCGCCGGGTGGAACCCCAGCCCGAACTGGGCGCGCCCGCCTAAGCAACGCATTATGAACGTTCAGGGACATGCACAATCGCATGTCCCTGTTTTTAGGCCGCCCCGGGTAGGGGCGCGGCTGTGCTGAAACCCGACACCCTTTGGCAGTCCATTTGCCGCGCCCTGGATGAGGCGTATCCCGATCCGGGCACGGCAAATCACAGGTAAAATGGCAGCCGCTGCCTGCACAGCCGTGCCCCGACAAAATGCCATTATTCTGCGGTAGGGGCGCGGCTGTGCGTGAGTTTACCGCCATTCCAAAATCAACCTGCCGCGCCCTGGATGAGGTATATCCCGATCCGGGCACGGCAAATCACGGGTACACTGGCAGCCTTGGCCTGCGCAGCCGTGCCCCGACGTGCTTGATTCCGTTTATGCCGATAACCGGTGGACAAACTCCACCAACCGCTCGGCAATCAGCTCCTTATCGTTATCCAAAGTCGCCACGTGGTACGAATTTTCCAGCCAGACCAGCGCCTTATCCTTCGACGAAACATTCTCGAAAATAAACGGCGCATTATCGGGGTGAACCACGTGATCTTCACGCGACTGGAAGACCAGCAGCGGGCAGGTCACCGCCGGCAGCAGGTCGCGGGTGACGCCCATCAGCGCATAAATCTGGCGCACGGCCGGCACCGGCACCACCGGGTAGGCCAGCTCGACGATGCCCGGCTTCTTGATATCAGACCCGACCCCCGGAACCGTCTCCGGCAAGCCGTTGCCAAAGGCCAGCCGGGCAAATGCCGGATTTTTCAGGAAAACCGCTCCGTTGATTGGCACAGCACCGGCAAAAATCTCCGGGTACACGGCTGCCATATAGAGAGTCAATGTTCCGCCCATTGAAAGCCCGGTGATGAAGACTTTCCTGCAGCGTTTCAGCAGTTTCTCCAGGGCATGTTCCACCGAACGAATCCAATCCTCGGCGGTTGATTTGGCCATGTCGGCCGGATCGGTGCCGTGCCCTTTCAGCCGCGGTCCGATGACCGTGAAACCGCCCTTTTCAGCCAGGTACTGTCCCAGGAAGAACATGCTCTGAGTGGTGCCGGTGAAACCGTGCGACACCAGCACGCCGACATCGTTGCCTTCAAAGTAGAAGGGTTCCGCCCCGGTCAGAATGGGATACTCAGCCATAAGACCTCCTTCTCCAGATCTGGTTTCTTAAGTTTTCCACTTATACTTTACAGCCAGACAAGGATTATGGCAAGCGTGAGCCACATTTGAATCATTAAGGTGATTTTTAAGAGAGATACCCTTGTCAATGGTAAAATGTGTCCTGCGCATTTTTTCACAGGTCGTAATTTGCGCAATTCACATTTATCGGACAAATGAAGCTTGCTTCGTGGAGGACGGAATGCAAATCAACGCGGCTCGTTTGCAACGAACCCTGTTTTTTGCCCTGCTGATCGCCCTGCTGACAGGGTTGTCCGGCACCTCATTGGTGCGCGCGCAATCTGCCGATCAGCCGGTGGTGGTAACCATGTTCTGGGGCGACGGCTGCCCGCATTGCGCCAAAGCCAAACCTTTCCTGGAGGGGTTGAAGGAAAAATACCCCACCATGGAATTGCGCCTTTATGAGGTCTGGTATAACGAAGACAACCTGAAGATGATGCAGCAAATGGCCGAGCAGTACGGCTTTCAGGCCACCGGCGTGCCCCTCACCTTCATCGGCGACAAATACTGGGTGGGGTTCAATGACGAAATCGGCGCGGATATGGAAGCCAAGATCAAAGAGCTGGCTTCTGGCAGCAGCGGTGAAGCGACGCAAAACAGCGATATGATCAAACTACCGCTGTTTGGCGAGGTGGACCTGCAAAAACAGTCGCTGCTGGTCAGCACACTGCTCATCGCTTTCGTAGACGGCGTCAATCCCTGCTCTGTCTGGGTATTGACCATGCTGCTGGCGCTCACCCTGCACACCGGATCGCGCAAAAAAGTGCTGCTCATCGGTCTAATCTTCCTGACCGTCACAGCCGGCGTCTACGCGCTATTTATCACCGGCCTGTTTACGGTTTTGAAAATCCTCAGCTTCACCAAATGGATTCAGGTGATTGTGGCGCTGATCTCGCTGTTCTTTGCCATCGTCAACATCAAGGACTACTTCTGGTACAAGGAAGGCGTATCCTTCACCATCGACGACAGCAAGAAACCTGGCATCTTCCAGCGCATGCGCAAAGTGCTGGATGCGGGCGACTCGTTCTGGGGCACGGTCGGCGCAACCATCGTGCTGGCAGCAGGCGTTTCGCTGGTTGAATTCTCCTGCACGGCCGGTTTCCCGGTGATGTGGACCAACCTGCTGACAGCGCAAAGCGTAGCCCCGGCCGTTTTCATTGGGCTGCTGCTCGTTTACATGTTCATCTACCAGCTGGATGAGCTGGTCATCTTTGGCACGGCGGTCTTCTCGCTCAAGGCCAGCAAACTGGAAGAAAAGCACGGACGCATCCTCAAGCTGATCGGGGGCGTGTTGATGCTCACGCTGGCCGTGGTCATGCTGACCAAGCCGTCGCTGATGAGCCAGTTGAGCTCCTCGCTGATCATCTTCGCCATCGCTTTCGTTCTCACCGTCCTCATCCTGCTGGTGCACCGCAAAATTTTGCCAGCCTTTGGCATCTGGATCGGCAGCGAGCGCGACGCGCACCGCAAAGGCGGCACGAAGAAGCGCAAGCATTAGAATCAAGCAAATCCCTGCCCCCTTCCTTTCAGGAAGGGGGTTCTAATTTGTCCCGCACGCCCGGTATAATAACCGGGCAGTCATTCTCGAGCTAAAGACAAGAAACCGCCATGAAAAAAACCTCCTCCATTGCCGCCTCGCTGCAACTCAGCGGATTGCTCCTGCTGGTTGCCTTCTTCCTGGTCTTCCTCTACACTACGCTGCACGAAAGCGGGCACGCTCTGGCGGGGCTGCTGGCGGGCGGCTCGGTGCGCCAGGTCAACGTCAACTTCTTTGACCTGTCGGCACATGCCGTGCTGGATGGCGACTTCACCCGCGCACAGCAGGCCTTGATCTCAATCTCTGGCTGGGCGCTGCCGGTGCTGGTCTACCTGTTTTTTCTACTGCTATCGCACCGCAGCCGCGAGCCGCTGCTGGCGGCGCTGCGCTGGGTGGGCGGGGCCTGCGTGCTGGGCTCCACCCTGCCGTGGGTGGTGCTGCCGCTGGTGTACCTGGGCGGCGGGCGGCCGGCCGATGACGTGATAAGCTTTCTGGGTTATTCCGGGCTGCCGCCGCTGGCCGCGGCACTGGGTTTTGCCGCGCTCGTCATCGCCGGCATCGGACTGATCCTGCGCGGCCGCGGCCGGTTGGCCGAACTGCGCGGCTGGCTGCGCTCCGGCGAACCCCCGCTGAACAACCCTGCCACACGCCGAACGCTGGCGGTGATGGTGCTGCTGGCCGCCGCGCTGGGCGCCGGGCTGGCGCTCGTCAATTCCGGCGAGCAGGCCGCAGCCGCACCTCCCGGCTACCGCCTGGCGGCCGAGTTTGACCTTAATAACGCCAGCATGGACGGGGTCTCGCTGGTTGAGTTCGACCTGGATCAGCCCGGGCCGCTGGGCATTTACGTGTTGGCAACCGGCGTGCGCACCGGCTATCTGGATGTGACCCTGAACGGGCCGGACGGCATGCAATTCCCCATCCTGCACGGCGAGGATTTTTCCGCGACCGAGGAGCGCTCCAATCCGGCCTGGCAGGAGCTGCCCGCCGGGCACTACGAGCTGGCGCTGCGCTGCGAGCCTGCCCGCGGGACGGTGGTACTCTACCTCAAGCCCTGAGCGCGCCGGTTTTCCGTTTCCTTGTAAGGGATGCGGATGTATGATAAAATCGATGCGCGCTGGGAGACCAACCGCGCCTGGAGGGATGGCCGAGCGGCCTATGGCGCCTGTCTTGAAAACAGGTGTGGTGAAAGCCACCGGGGGTTCGAATCCCTCTCCCTCCGCTGCAATTAACAGTCGTATACTGGGGAGGTGCCAGAGAGGCCGATTGGGCTCGCCTGCTAAGTGAGTGCTGGGGTTTAACTCAGCCGTGGGTTCGAATCCCACCCTCCCCGCCTGAGAAGAACGTCCTGCGAAGGGCGTTTTTTTGTTTCAGCCGCGGGTACCATCGAGGTATTCCATTCGAATCCCACCCTCCCCGCCTGAAGAAAGAAGCTGTTAGCGTTTAGCTGCCAGCTTTTTGCTTTAAAACCAGTTTTCAATCCTACCCCGCCAGAGAGCAGGGCGTTTTCATTTTCAGTCAGTCGGTAGAACCTCGAGCGGAGCAACCGGTGGCCATCATGTTCTATATCAACTTCAGCAAACAGGATTGCCTGCCAAAGACATATGGGGATTAAAGCAAAGGCCAGGGAAAGCGCAATGCCTTTCCCTGGCCAATCAGAAGTCAAAGTGGTTGGTTAGTGCAAATTGAAATCCGCGTCGGCCGGCATGCCCGGTTTGAGCTTTTGATCGGGATTGTCCACCTGAATCTTGACCGCATAGACGCTGGATTTGCGGCCCTGCTCGGTTTGCACGTTGCGCGCGGTGAATTCAGCCTCGTCAGCGATGTAGATGATTTTGCCGGTGAATACCTGTCCGGGATATGAGTCGACGCTCAAGGTCACGCTGTCGCCAAGGTTCAATCGCCCATACAGGTCTTCGGCAATGTAGACCACCAGGTTCAAGGTTTCCAGGTTGGCCATGCGCATCACCGTGCCGCCCGCCGAGATCATTTCGCCCACCTCCAGGCTGCGGGACAGGATAACGCCGTCCATCGGGGCGGTGACCGTGGTGCGTTCAAGTTGCAGTTCAGCCAGGTTGAGGGCTTCCTGAGCCTGCTTCAGGCCGGCTTCGGCCTGAGCAACCTGGCTGGCCGCGGCTTCGGCGGCTGCCTGAGCGGCGCGAACCTGCAGGTTATCTCCGCCGGTTTGCAACATCATCAGCGCGTCGCGGGCCGTATCCAGGGTCGATTGAGCAACCGCCAGGCGCGCGCGGCTCTTGGTGATGGCTTCTGCAGCCGAGGTGGAGAGCATCTGTTCGTATTTCAAGCGGGCGGCATTGAGTTCAGCATCCGCCTCATCCATTTTCTCCTGTGCGGCTTCTTCCAGATCCGCCGATCCCGAAGCTGTGGCCAGGTCCAGCGTCTTTCGGGCAATTTCATAAGCACTCTGCGCCTGTGCCAGGCGTCTCTCTGCTGCCATAAAATCCTGCGAGCTGGCTTTTTCCTGCTCAGCTTTCAGATCTGCCTGGGCGGCAGCCAGCGCGCTTTCCGCGTCGGCCACCTCTTGCGCGGCTGCCTGAAGGGTTTCATCCTTTTGGTAATACCACGCCGGGCGGAATCCGTCGGGGGTGGCTGCATTCCAGGCGGTGGTGCGGTTCTGGATATCCTGCGCCCGCGCGGCCTGCAGGGTCAGTTCATACTGCGCCTGCGCGCTGGCGGCTTGCTTGCGGGCAGCCTCCAACGCGGCTTCAGCCGCTTCCACGGCGGCTGCGGCCTGGTCGCGCTGCACGCGGTAAAACGAATCATCCAGCCGGAACAATTCCTGGCCGGCGACCACGCTTTGACCTTCGACAACCGCGATCGAGACCACCTTGCCGCTCAATTCTGGCGCAATGGCCGCATCATTGGCCGAAAGATTTCCGGACGCGGCCAGCGTGCTGGCTTCGGGAGCGGTGCACGCGCTCAACGCCAACCCGAGCAAGGCTACCACGATGATGATTTTGCTTAATTTTGATTTCATGATTGACTCTCCCGTTCGATTTTTCGTCAGATACGCTTGCGAAATACCAGTACGCTGGCAACGAAATAGATGACGCTGAGGATCAGCATGGGTAAGGTGGAGGAAAGCCAGAGCGTACCTGCGCTGATCCCGCGCAACATAATACCCCGGCAAATTTCCAGGTACTGCGTCACCGGCAGCAGTTCGCTGTACCAGTAGGTGAAAGCTGGCATGTTCTCACGCGAAAACATCAGGCCGGAGAGGATGATAGCCGGGATGAGCACAAGGAACAGCGCGAGGTAGATGGCCTGCATTTGCGACTGGGAGATGTTTGAAATCAACACGCCCATGCCCAGCGATCCGACAATAAAAATGAAGCTCAAAACCACCAGTTCCCACGGGCTGCCGGCGATTTTCACGCCGAACATCAGGTCACTCAGCCAGATGAGCATGAACAGATTGAACATGCTCACCACCATGTAGGGAATGATCTTGCCCAACATCAGCTCCCACGAGCGGATCGGGGTGACGATCAATTGCTCCATAGTGCCCTGCTCGCGTTCACGAACGATCGCCAGCGCGGCCAGGATCAGCGTTTGAATCTGCAGGATGATGGCGACCAGCCCGGGAATCATGTAGAGCTGCACGTCGCCGTCGGGGTTGTACAGGGTTTTGAGGATGCCGTTGATGGGCAGGTTCAGGCTGCTGCTCAGCCCCGCGCGGGTCACTTTTTCGATGAGGATATCCTGGGCGGCCGACGAGCTGATGGCATTAAGCTTCAACTGGGTGGTCATCGAGTCGGTCGGCTGCAGCGAACCATCCAGGTAGATTTGCACGGATGCCTGCTCTGACCGCAACAGCTTACGGTCGAAATCCTCAGGGATGAGAATGCCCACGTCGACAATATCGCGGTCGATCAGGTCCTGCAGCGCGGCTTCGCTCTGCACGTCATAAGCAAGCTCGAAATCATTGCTGCTGGTGAAGCGGTCGATATACCAGCGGCTAGAGTCGGACTTGGAAAAATCGGCCACCGCCAGCTTGATATCGCTCGTTTCACCGGAAATGCCGTACCCCAGCAGGATCAGCAGCAGGGCCGGCAATGCCAGAATCAAGCCCAGCGTGCGCGGGTCGCGCCAGATATGAAAGAACTCTTTGCGCATGATCGTCCATAATCGATTCATGCATCCCTCCTGTTATTGGCTAGGCGGCGGTCGGCATTGCCCGCCTGCCAGCGTGTGACCATGTTGATAAAGACATCCTCCAGTGAAGGGTCCACCGGTTCCCACATGCGCAGTTGGATGCCGGCTTCCTCCAGCGCGGCCCGTGCGGCGGCGGCATCGGCGGCATCTTGCAGAGTGAGATGAATCTGAGCGCCGTGCGGCGCAACCTGCTTTTGCACGGGCAGGCGTTCCAGGAGCGCCAGCGCATCAGCCGGCCGGTCGCATTCGATCTGGAACAAGGCGCCGGGCAGTTCAGCCTTCAACCGTTCAGGGCTGGCCAGCGCCACCATCTGCCCCTGGTACATCATGCCGATGGTGTTGCAGTAATCGGCTTCATCCATGTAGTGGGTTGTCGCCAGCACGCTCACGCCCTGCCCGGCGAGTTGGTAGATCAGATCCCAGAACTCCCGCCGCGAGATCGGGTCGACGCCGGCGGTGGCTTCATCCAGGAACACCATGGCAGGGCGGTGGACGATGGCGCAGGCCAGCGCCAGCCGCTGGCGCCAGGCACCCGAAAGGCTGCCGGTGGGCTGGCGTTCGTGCCCCTTCAGATCGGCCATTTCCAACAGTTCCTTCACGCGCGCCGCGCGTTCCTTGCGTGGCACCCCATAGATGGAAGCGTAAAAGTTGAGATTTTCCAGCGGCGACAGGTCGTTGTACAACGAAAATTTCTGCGACATGTACCCGATCCGGCGCTTGACTTCCTCGGGATTCCTGGCCACATCGAAACCCAACACCTGCACCGATCCGGCGCTGGGCAGCAGCACGCCGCACAGGATTCGGATGGTGGTGGTTTTACCCGCGCCGTTCGGCCCCAGCAGGCCGAAGATTTCGCCTTCAGGGACGTAGAAACTGATATCGTCAACGGCGCTGAAATTGTTAAACTTGCGCGTCAGGTGGCTGACTTCAATCGCGTTCATGCGGCTCCTCGCTCTGGCGCTTTTCATTTACCAGGTGGACAAACACGTCCTCCATCAACAGGCGGGTCTGGCGAAGCAGCTTAAGCTGCACCGGTTGCACGGCAAAGCGCGCCCGCAGTTCGGCCAGCGTCTGCTCCGCCGTGCCGGCGGGAACCGTAATGCGCAGCGAATCGCCCAGCGGGCGCCAATCAATGATACCGGGCATTTCAGACACCACCTGGCGCATGATTTTCCGCGGGGTAGCTTTCACCTCCAGCAGGTCAAACGGCAGGCGTGCTTTCAACTCGTCTGGCGTTCCCTGAGCGAAGATTTGCCCCTGGTACAGAATGCCCACCTGGTGGCAGCGTTCGGCTTCGTCCATGTACGGCGTGCTGACCACGACCGTGGCACCGCCGTGCACCACCTGTCCCAGAATGACCCACAACTCGCGCCGCGAAACCGGATCGACACCCGTGGAGGGCTCGTCCAGCAGCAGCACCTGCGGCTCGTGGATCAATGCACAGGCCAGCGCCAGTTTCTTCTTCATCCCGCCAGAGAGGGTGGCCGCGCGCCGGTGGCGAAATTCGCTCAGGTGGGTAAAGCGCAGCATTTCTTCGATGCGCTCCTGCTTGCGCGCCCTGGGCACTTTTTGGATATCGGCAAAGAAGGTCAGGTTTTCCAGCAGGGTCAAATCGGGGTACTGGCTAAAGGTTTGCGGCATGTAGCCGATTTGCTCGCGGACCCGATCGGCGTGCGAGCGCGTATCCTGGCCCAGAATGCAAATGCTTCCGCTGGTGGGCGGCATGACGGTCGAAAGCATGCGCAGCGTGCTGGTCTTTCCGGCACCGTCCGGCCCGACCAACCCGTATAAATTGCCGCGCGGCACGCGCAAATTGAGATCATTCACCGCCAATGTGGAATTGCGGCTTCCATACCGCTTGGTGAGGTTTTCGGTTGCAACGATGAATTCCATTGCGCTCCATTTTGTTTGAGATTTTCAGGCCCCTGGATTGGCGAAGAAACGGCGTCCGCGGCATATCCCGCGGGCACAACGGGGCTCGCAATGAATATACCGGCTTCATGTTCCCGGGTACAGATGCGGCACAACACCAACCAGCATGACACCAGCCACCTGTTGAGATGACGCAAGTCATTTCCTCGCTGTTCTGCTTTTGGATCATGCTATGATTAGTCCATATCATGAAGCGGTTAACCGAACCCACCCTCATGTACATGTTTCGCTACTTCTGCGGCGTTGCCGTGGCTTATTTTGCGATCCTGTGGCTCTATGCCATCATCTCAACAGGGTGGTTGTGGAAGATGCAGATTCAGTTCTGGAGCAGCTTCACCTTTTACGGGCTGCTGCTGGGTTATCTTTCCTGCCGCTGCCTGGAACGCCATTTGCGAAACCTCTATCTGCCCCTGGGCCTGGCATTGGCCACCATCTTTCCGGTGGCATCCAGTTTGTTAAGCCAGCTCGCGCCGGGGCAAAACGAGGTCTTGAATGTCATCAGCCGGAGCTGGTTGTGGCTGCCGGTGCTGTTCGTGCCGCTGGTGTTGATTGCCTGGCAGTACAATTTCCGCTCGGTGATGGTCTTCACTGTCTTTACAAATCTACCGGATCTAATCGTCCTGCTGGCTGTGGTGGATAAAATCACCTTTGAGACCCTGACGCTGGTGGGTGTTCCAATTATCCGCGCCTTTTCGTTTGGCATCGTCGGTCACATCGTCAACGACCTGATGGAAACGCAGCACGCCCAGCGCCGCAAATTGATTCAGGCCAACGCGCGCCTGGGCCAATATGCCAACACGCTGGAGCAGTTGGCCACCAGCCGCGAACGCAACCGCCTGGCCTCCGAACTGCACGATACCCTCGCGCACACCCTGAGCGGGCTGGCAGTCAACCTGGAAGCCATCAAAACCGTGGCGGCGCTCAACAGCGCCGAAGCGCAGGAAATGCTTGACCGTGCCCTGCTGACCACGCGCAGCGGCCTGGACGAAACCCGGCGGGCGCTCAAGGCCCTGCGCGCAGGGCCTTTGGATGACCTGGGCCTGTGCCTGGCCCTGCAAAACCTGGCCGAAAACGCGGCTGGCAGGACCGGCATGCAGGTGACCTTCGAATGTCCGCAGCCGCTGCCAGCCCTGCCGGTGGACGTGGAGCAAAACCTTTACCGCATCACCCAGGAGGCGCTCGAAAATATCGTCCGGCACGCCAACGCCAGCCATGCCGCCGTGCGCCTGGAAAGCGATACCGCCGGAATCTCGCTGACCGTCAGCGACGACGGCGCCGGCTTCGACGTGGCCGCGCCGGGCGGTGAAAACCGCTTTGGCTTGCGCGGCCTGCGCGAACGCGCTGAATATTTGGGCGGGCAACTGACCCTCACCAGCCAGCCCGGACAGGGCACGGTGGTAAACTTCCGATGGGAACCTGGCAATGATTAAGGTACTAATCGCCGACGATCAGGATATCGTGTGCGAGGGCCTGCAGCGCATTCTTGAATCGGATGCGGAGATTGTGGTGGTCGGGCTGGCGCACAACGGCCTCGAAGCGTTGGAAAGCATTCCGCGCACGCAGCCCGACCTGGTGCTGATGGATTTAAAAATGCCGGTCATGAACGGCATCCTGGCCACGCGCAAAATCTCCGAGCAATATCCGCAGGTGCGCGTGTTGGTGCTCACCACCTATGACGACGATGAATGGCTGTTCGACGCGGTGCGCGCCGGCGCAAAAGGTTATCTGCTCAAAGACCGTCCGCGCGCGGAATTGATCCGCGCCATCAAGGGCACCGTCCAGGGCAATTCCTTCATCGATCCGGCTGTTGCCGGAAAGCTGCTCGGACAGCTCGCCCAGACCAGTCCGCCGCGCCAGCCGTCGCTCGAAATATCGCTCAGCGAGCGCGAAACGGAAGTGCTGCAACTGCTTGCACAGGGGCTTTCCAACGCCGACATTGCCCAACGCCTGTTTCTGTCTGAGGGCACGGTGCGCAATTACACCAGCGCCATTTTCGCCAAGTTGAACGTATCCGACCGCACGCAGGCCGTGGTGGTTGCGCTGCGCTACGGCCTGGTGGATTTCAACTAAGCAGGATTGCGTCCCGCCTGAAAAATACTATTGGCGTTTAGCTGCCTGCCCTTAAAGGCCAATGGGGTTTTTATTATTGAATGGTTTGTTATCCTGAGCCAGAGCGAAGCGAAGGCAAAGAATCTTTTTCAGATGAGGTGTATCTTGATGATAAGTGAGACCTTCGTCGCTTCGCTCCTCAGGATGGCAGGCGAAAACCCGGGAAATAGCTGGCTGGCATTTTCTTTATCCCAACACTGGATGATAGAATGAAGCACTTCTAACGCATCGGGAGGAATATCGGTGGCATGGCAAAACCCCGCGTCTATACCATGATCTTTGCGAATGTCTATCCGCTCTACGTCGCCAAGGCGGAGAAAAAAGGCCGCACAAAGGCAGAAGTGGATGAAATCATTCGCTGGCTGACCGGCTACAGCCAGGATCAATTGACCGCCCAAATTGAACAGCGCAAAGACTTTGAGACCTTCTTTGCCAAAGCACCGCAGCCGAACCCTGCCCGGGCTCTCATCACCGGCGCGGTCTGCGGCGTCCGCGTGGAGGAGATCGCAGACCCCACCATGCGCGAGATTCGCTATCTGGACAAATTGATCGACGAGCTGGCCAGGGGAAAAGCCATGCAAAAGATCTTGCGAACGCAATAAGCCTTGATGCTCGTTAAGTGGCTGGGGAAACCAGGCCACGCTTCACATGACAACAACCCTCTGAACCAGCCCTTGAGTTTGATTACCCATCCTTCCAGCCGATGCAAAAGCCGGGCATCCTTTGTGCATATCACAGGTATAATTAGTTTTCCTGCCAGATGTAATGCTAACGGACGGCTCAGCAGGTTATCTCCATATAATTAAAACAGCAGGTGGATAGGTTTGCCGCATAAAAATTCACAGGCCAGGCTGGCTTTGGCAAGTGGGTTTACAAAATAATCATGACAAGTTGGGAACCGGAATGATCTTTCGCAACAGCCTTCACAGCATAATCCGTTCCAAAGGGAAAACCGCGCTTTTCACGCTGCTCATCTTTGCGCTCACCATGGCACTGGCCTTAAGCGTGAGCGTGTGGGCATCCGTCGCGCAGTTCCTCGACGACTGCGATGATTTCTACACCACCATCGGCCTGATCGAGTACATGGGCACCGGCTATCCAGACGATACGGCCTACGACCAGGCCATGCACCAGTCGCTGGCGTCTTTTGACGCCGCGCGGATCGCGGGGGACAGCGCGGTATTGTCGTGGGAAGAACCAGCCCGTTCATTCGGTTACGTTGACGGATTCTGGCGTACAGACACCCTCGTGCCCAGTCGGGAATTTTCGGTGTTGGTGGTAGGCAACGTTACGTACGATCCCAAAAATAATGTCTACAACGCCGTGGTGATGAAATCACTGTTTTCTCTGAAGAGTAAAGAAGACACCCTCATCTACATCGACGGAAATTTTGGCACCTTCGAACCAGACCGGTATTACCTGATTTTTGGCGAAGCCTATTACGGCTCATCCGTCATGCTGCATCTGCGCATTGCATCGTTTGAAAATGCGATTGCACAGGCAGCCGGTGTGGAAATACCCCGCATGATGGATATCACAGCGGATAAAACGAGCGGGCAATTCTATATAATCCCCGAAGATTCTCCCCTGTTCAAACTTTCCAAAACCCTACCGGTGACCAATAACAGTGTGCTCGTTACCGGCACGGACAATCTCATGGCGCTGCTGCCGTTCCACCAGCAGGAACTGTACCTCGTTGACGGCCGCGCATTCACGCCGGAGGAATACGCGCAGGGCAGCCGCGTTGCCGTGATCTCCGAATTGATGGCCAAACGGGTTGGTGTGGGCATCGGCGATACCATCGATCTTTCGGTCGCCGTGAGCGGCCAGCCTGGCTTCTACAACAGCTACTGGGTCGATACCGGTTTTTCTTACCACGAAAGCTTCACCGTGGTCGGGATCTTCAACACCGTGATGGACAAAAGCTGGTATGTTTTTGTGCCGCGCGCCGCGGGCGTGCCAGCTTCGCCGTTCCCGGTAGGTTATACCGTCGGTCAGACGGTGGTGCAGAACGACAAGGCGGCTGAATTTTACGCGCGGGTTGGGTCTGCACTGGTCGACCGGTTCCAGTTGACCCTCTACGACCAGGGGTATTCCACGGTTGCCATCCCGTTCCACACGATCTTGAGCGTGGCAAAAATCGTGACCGTAGTTTGCGGCCTGATGGAGCTGGCAGTTTTGATCCTGTTCGGTTTCCTGTTCGTCTACCGACAGCGCGAAACCAGCGAAACCATGCTGATGCTCGGCACGGGCAGGGTGCGGGTTTGCGGGTACTTTCTGTACAGTTCCGCGCTGATTTCGCTGGTCGCTGCGGCCGCCGGCGCCGTGGCTGCCTACCAGCTGCACGACCGCATCATTGCGCTCGTCGCCAGGTCGGCCGGGAATTTCGCGTTGATCGATTCCCGCTTCAGCGATGGAAACCTGACCATCTCGAAGACGCTGGAATTTGCGCCGCATTTGAGCTGGCAGTTGTTCGTGGTTGTCGGCGCCGCCGTGTTTGTGCTGGCCGTGCTGGCCTGCCTGGCGTTCACCGTCGGCACATTCCTGCACAGCCGGCCAAGCCAGAAGCGTCCGGCCGGCCCGAACCGAGAACACCGCACCTCGCGCCTGGGCGGCGGCAGCCTGAAGTATGCTCTCCTGTCCATCCTGCGCGGCGGCAACCGCAGCGCGGTCGTCCCGGTTCTTGCCCTGTGTGTGGTGATCTTCTTCGGACAACTGGCCGCCACCACGCAGCGCTACCAGGATCAACTGGAAGCCATCTACGCCAACACAACCATCCAGGGGTATTACACCGACATCAACGGCAGGCAGATCGGCAACCAGGTGCTGTCCGGGTATGATGTCGGCAACCTTTCCCGCGCGGGACAGATTAGCGATCTTTCCGTTTCCCGGAGCGAATCGTATTACTACCTCGGCATCACCCGGTTCGCGAACGGCGCCGAAACCGGCATCGGGCCGTTATACGTCCCATCCAATAATTTCGGCCGCGAAGCGCTGGAGGAGGCCATCCAGCGCGGCCCCGACCTGACGGCCACCAATGATATCCGCACCGCGCCCGACTTCTTCTATTCCAGCCAGATTGAGATGTCGTTCCTGGAAGGGTATGATGAGTCGGTCCTGCGTGTGCCGTCCGGCGACGAGCGGGTGAGCACTTGCATCCTGCCCACATCCCTGATGGCCGAAAAGGGCATTGCGCTTGGCGATACGCTCCGGGTGGCCATCAATGCCATCTACAACAGCCCGGAATACCAAGCCAGGATCTTCCGGCATTTCGATCTGCGGGTCGTCGGCAGCTATGTCAAACAGGGCACCGAGGACACCATCTACGCGCCGCTGGCGCTGTTCTTCGACACGGGGCTGATCTGGGGTGAGGGTCAGGCGGCTGAAGGGGCGCCTGCCGAAGCTTACGTCAGCGGATCTGCGTTCACTCCAGAGGCAAAGGACACCCTGCAAAGAACCGTGTTCCACAGCGCGAACTTCACGTTGGCCGACTCGCACGCGCTGGGTGAATTCAAGGATTACCTGAGCAATTACGGCTACTCGCAGGTGAAAAAGGTCAGCAGCGTGCGCGCGTTCATCGTATTGAAAGACGCGGCCTTCAACAATGCCATCGCCAGCACCAAACAGCAAATTCAGTATATCAACTTCCTTTACCCCTGTCTGTACGTGCTGGTCGGCATCATCGCCATCGTCGTCTCTTATTTGCTCGTGATCAGCCGGAAGACCGAGTTTGCCACCATGCGCGGCCTGGGCGCAACGCGCATTCACACCTTCCTCAGCTTCTTTTTCGAGCAGGGCATGCTCTGCCTGCTCGGCACAGCGGCCGGGTTGGCTGCCTGGCGGCTCATCGCAGGCCCGCCGGACCAACTGCATCTGATGCTCACAGCCGGTTTCCTGGGCTGCTATTTCCTGGGCTGTTCCATTTCCATCCTGATCATGAACCATACCAATGTACTGACCATCCTCCTGGACAGGGATTAAGGAGCAACAAGTGGGCATTCTTGAAGTGCGCGACGTCACTTACAGCTATAAAAGCAAATATCAGCAGGTCGATGTCCTCAAGCACATTGATTGCAGCTTCGAGCAGGGCCAGATCTATGCCATCGTGGGCAAATCGGGCAGCGGCAAAAGCACTCTGCTCTCGCTGCTGGCCGGGCTGGACCTGCCCGCGATGGGCGAGGTGCTGTTCGAGGGCAAGCCGACCTCGACGATGGACCTGGCCAGGTACCGGCGCGAATGTGTGGCCATGATCTACCAGAGCTTCCGGCTGTTCCCACTGCTGACGGTATCCGAGAATATCACCTATCCGATGGAATTGCGCGGCTTCAAGGGACAAAAGGCGCGCGACCGCGCGCGCGAACTGGTGAGCCGCGTCGCGCTGCCCGAATCGGTGCTCGACCGCTTCCCCAACATGCTCTCGGGCGGCGAGCAGCAGCGCGTGGCGATCGCCCGCGCAATGTCGATGGACACCCGCCTGCTCCTGGCAGATGAGCCCACCGGCAACCTGGACGAAGAAAACAGCCAGAACATCATCGAACTGCTGGTCGGGCTTGCCCATTCGTACGGCTATTGCGTGATCATCGCTACCCACGATTTGAGCATCCTGCCGAAGATGGACGTGGTCTTCCGCATGAACAGCGGCCTGATCCGCCGCCAGGTGGCGTAGACAATTACGGCTGATCCGCGGGGGTCGGTAGAGGGGGGAATTTGACTCGCTGCGAATGAGTTGAGTGGAACACAAAAAAAGGTTCTTAATCTGTAATTATTCTGAAATAAACGGCATATAATATCAGTAATTCAATTTTCATTTCACCAACAAAATAATTCATCCAAGGGGGGGATCATGCAGGCCAAACTTAAGCTTTCTCCTGTTCTGCTGGTTGTATTTGGATTGATTCTTGCCCTGGTACCGGGACATTCGGTCCAGGCAATGATTCCTTCCTTATCAAAAATCAAAGATCTCTTCTCTAACAGCATGGATCTTGGAAATACTTTATATCTCCCTTTAATTAGTAATGGTGAACCCCCAGTCACCTCATCTATGGTCACCATCCCCGCCGGTAGCTTTCAGATGGGCTGTGACCCGAACCACAACGGTGGGTATTCATGCTATTCATCAGATGAACTCCCGCTGCATACGGTTTACCTCGACGCCTACCGCATCGATAAATACGAAGTGACCAATGCGCAGTACGCGCTGTGCGTGGCGGCGGGGAATTGTTCCGCTCCATCATCCTACTCTTCTTCCATACGCCCTTCTTACTACAACAACCCCTCCTACGCCAATTACCCGGTGATTTACGTCACCTGGCAGGATGCGTCCAACTACTGCGCCTGGGCCGGCAAACGCCTGCCGACCGAGGCTGAATGGGAAAAGGCGGCGCGCGGTGCGAGCGACACGCGCGCCTACCCCTGGGGCGACGCCACGCCGACCTGCAGCCTGGTCAATGCAACCATCAATGGGCATTGCGTGGGCGACACCAGCGCGGTGGGCATCTACCCGTCTGGGGCAAGCCCGTATGGGGTGATGGATATGGCTGGCAACGTGTGGGAGTGGGTTAACGATTGGTATTCATCGAGCTATTACAGCGAATCTCCGTCCAGCAACCCGCAGGGTCCAGCCAGTGGAACTACTCGGGTGATGCGCGGGGGCAGTTGGCTCGACGACGATAGCGCACTGCGCGTGGCGAGCCGCTCCCGCGCCCTCCCGGCGTATCACAGTAGTTCTGTCGGTTTTCGTTGTGCAGCGCCCCCAGGAAACTGATCTGCTGAACTTCTGATTTCTGGTTTTCAACCTCACCCCGCCGCAGCTCAGGTCAACCGCGGCAATGTGCCCCTCTCCTGAAAGGAGAGGGGATAACAGCCGCTGCATGAATGAGCAGCTGGCCGGGGTGAGGTCTTTGCGTCCACCGCGAGAGAACCCGCCATCCGAAAACTTACTCCCTTAACTGTCCCCCCTTAACCACAAAAACCGCCCCCGGGATCGGGGGGCGGTTGAATTGGCACGACAATCGTTTAGATAAAAATGATCTGCGCGCCTTCGGTCATGTCCATGAAATCGCTGGCGGTGACGATATCTTCCACGCCCTCGACAAAATCTTCCTTCTTCAGGCCGAACATGTCCACCGACATCTTGCAGGCGTACAGGTGCGCGCCGCCGTCCACCAGCATCTGCAGGTATTCGTCCACCGGAGGCGCGCCCACTTCCTTGATCTTCTTCTTCATGAACCACGAAGTGAAGGCGGTCATGCCCGGCAAAATGCCCAGAATGTTGGGGATGCCCAGCGTGCCGGTCGGCAGGCCCATCAGGCGCATCTTCATGCTGGTGTTGGCCACCGGAGCCAGTTCCAGGTGCTTCTGGCGGTCTTTCGTGATGATGTCCATGCCCCAGAAGGTGAAGAAGATGGTCACATCAATGCCGTTGCCCAGCGCCGCCCAGCCCATCACCAGCGCCGGGTAGGCCATGTCCAGGTCGCCCTTGGAACAGATAAATGCGATCTTGCGTTGTTCAGATTCCATCGTGATTGCTCCAGTTGAGGGATAGTCGGATTAAACGCAGCCTTCGGGCTTGCCCAGGCCGGCGATCTTGGCGACCTTTTTGGCTGGACCCTTGGGGAACAGCGCAAACAGGTCCTTGGTCGAGATGCCCGTGCCGACGGTGATCTGGCGCAGGGTCGGCGATTTGCCGGTGGCCAGGCCGGTGGCGCGGCAGAAATCGATGATCTTCCAGTGGTCGGCGGTCAGCGTCTCGATGCCTTCCTGTTTGGCCAGCACTTCGGCGATTTCCTTGGTCCACTGGTTGGGATCGGTCATGAAGCCTTCGGCATTGAATTTGATATTCGCAAGATCAGTCATTTTAAACTCCTTTGGATCAAATCAGGTTAATCAATTCGTCAGGCCGGGCCGCCGCGGGTCTCCGGGCGGCGCCGGCGGATGGTTGTTTATGCAGCCCGCTTGCCCGCCATGCTGAACTTGTTGGGCAGCGGCACTTCGATGCCGCGCATCATCAGGAAGTAGATGTAGCGGAAGGCCAGCTTGCCCCAGTGGTTGAGCGTGGTCTGCCCCAGCAGGTCAAAAGGTCCCACGCCCGGCAGCGGGTACTTGCCCGGGAACGGCTCGTGGGTGTAATCGAAGTCGATCAGGGTGGCCTTGTCAAAGCCGGTTTCGATGTAGCACAGCGCGTGCCCGTCGAACGCATCCGGCATGGGCTTGCCGGCCATGTGCGCCAGGATGTTCTTGACGGCCGTGCCCATCTGGAAGTGGATCACCGCGCCGGCTTTCGAGGCCGGGATGTTGGCCGCGTCGCCCAGCGCCCAGATGTTCGGGTATTCGGTCGATTGCAGTGTGTGCTTGTCAACTTTGACATAGTTCAGCTCGTCAGCGATGCCGGCCGCGCCCAGGAAGGCCGCGCCCTTGTTCAGCGGAATGCTGACCATCAGGTCGTAGGGCAGTTCGCGCTCGTCGTACGAAACCAGCACGTTGCGCGATGGATCCACCCAGCCGGTGTTGTATTCGGCCTCGACGTGGATATGCTTCTCATCCAGGATCTTGCCCAGCGCGGCGGCGGCCACCGGCTTGGTGAAGGCGCCCGGCAGCGGCGTGGCGTAGGTGATTTCCACCTTGTTGCGGATGCCCTTGCGGGTGAAGTAAGCATCAGCCAGGAAGAGGAACTCCAGCGGCGCAACCGGGCACTTGATCGGGTTTTCAACCACGTTGACCAGCAGTCGTCCGCCCTGGAAGCGGCTGATGGCCGGGGCCAGCGCGGCAGCACCGTCATAGGTGTAGAAGTCGAAGATGTTCTCGCCCCAGCCGCCGTCCTTCAGGCCCTCGGTCTCTTCGGGGTGAATGTCGGTGCCGGTGGCGACCACCAGGTAGTCGTACTGGATCACGCGCCCGTTGGCCAGCGTGACCTTGTTATCGGCCGGTTCCAGCGCCTCGATATTGGAAACGACGTATTCGACGCCCTTCGCGATAAACGAGCGAATCGGCTTGACCACGTCTTCGCGCTTGTAATAGCCAAAGGGGATGAACAGGAAGCCGGGTTGGTAATAGTGCTGCTCTTCCTTGTCAACCACAATCACTTTCCATTGATTGAGATCCAGAGCATGCGCCATTTCTCGCGCCATCATGGTGCCGGCGGTACCGGCGCCGAGGATCAAAAAGGTCTTCATCGTAATTACTCCTCAACCTAGTTGGGTCAAATCAGCGATTCGCTGCATGCGAACAATGAAACCAGCGCGCTCCTGCAGGATGCTTTCCATCGCTTTGGAAGCATCTTTGACCCAGGAGTGCACCTGGCCATATTGACTGGAAGGAAGGACCGGCACCTTGCGAATGCTTTCCTGCACGGCGCTGACCGGCAGGGCGTAGCGGCGGGCCAGCTCAGGGACCTTGTTCAGCAGGGCACGGGCGTCTGCATCGCTCAGCAGCGCCTGGCCTACCAGGATCCAGCCCACCAGCGTGGAGCCGTCCAGGATCGGGGCGGAGATGGAGGTTAGCCCGGCATGGCAGGTGAACTGGCGTTCGCCGCTCGCGCTGCCGGCGGCCATCGCACGCCAAGACTCGCGGCAAGCCTGATTGCCTGCCGGAGATTCCTGCATCATGCGGCAAAGCGCGCACGCGCCGCTCAGTTCAGTCACCGGCTCGCCGGCGGGGTCCACCACCAGGCTGCCCATCCCGCTCACGCTCGAAAACAAATTCTGCACGGTCTGCAGGCAGTGCACCGGCAGGGGCGCAGCCGCCGCCACGGGCTGCGCTTCGGCTGCAGGTTCAGCTTGCATCGTCGGCTGCCCGGTCAACAGGCGCTGCACCTCGTCGCGCGGAAAGCGCCACTGCTGCCCGATCTTAACGCCTTTCAACCGGCCGTCCTGCAGCATGCGGTAAACGGTGATCCGGTCGACTTTGAGGATATTCTGGACTTCGCGGGTGGTCAGCAGTTCGCTCATGTTTTATATAACAAGTTATAACAACTTGATACATTAAATATATCAACTTGTGACATTTATAACAAGTGACATTTGTCACTATTTCTCAGCCGGCCGGAAACCAGCGCAGCAATCCACAAGAAGGCCGCGCATGCAAAGAAAAGCCGGGCTGCAAAAGCACAGCCCGGCCAGGGAAGATCAAAACAACCCGCCTGCGCCTACTTCTTGCGCGGGAACCACGGCACGAAGGCGTTGGTGCGCGCGGCGTATTCGCGGTAGGCCGGCCGCTGCATCATCGTCTTTTCCAGCAGCGCCACACCCGATACGCGCACCAGCAGAAAAGTCATCAGCGCCGGGGCATAAACTGCCCACCAGCCGCCCGCTGCCGCCGCGATCAGGTAAAAACCCCACCACTGGGCCGAGTCGCCGAAGTAATTCGGGTGGCGCGTGTAGCGCCACACGCCTCGGTCCATCACCTTGCCCTTGTTGGCCGGGTCGGCTTTGAAGCGCTCCAACTGCGCGTCGCCGGCGGCCTCGAAATAAAAGCCCACCAGCCACACCAGCGCGCCCAGCACGTCCAGCACGGTGATGCGCTGGGGCAGCGCGCCGAACTGGGCAGCCAGCAGCGGCACCGAGATGATCCACAGCAGCACGCCCTGCAGCAGGAAGACGCGCGGGTAGCTCTTCCACCACCACGATTGCCCGGCCTCGCCGCGCCACTTGGCGTAGCGGAAATCTTCCGGCTTGCCCCAGTTGCGCCGCAGGATGTGGATCGATAGGCGCAGCCCCCACAGCGTTGCCAGCCCGGCAATGAGCAGTTTGCGCGGCAGGAAGCCGTCGGGCGTCAGCGCAAAATACAGCCACCCGGCAATCACAAAGCCCGCGCCCCAGAAGATATCCACGATGCTGGAATTCTTCAATTTCAGGCTGACCAGCCAGAGCAGCGTCATCAGCCCCAGGATGGCCACCAGGCCAATTGCATAAATACCCATAAAAGTCATCTTGTGATACCCCGTTATTCTTTCGTGACGGCCGCAAAGCCCACCACGCCCGGTCCGATGTGGCAGCCCAGCACCGGGTTGACCACGCCAAACAGCGCGCCGCTTTCCGGGATCAGGTGCTTCATCTTTTCCTGCAGCTCATGGGCCTGGTCCAACGCGTTGGAGTGCAGGAAGGCCAACTTTTCAAAGGGCGCCAGGGTTTGCAACATCTCCATCAGGCGTGCAATGGCTGCCTTGCGGGTGCGCACGCGCTCGGCACCGGAAACCCCATCGTGCATCTTCATGATCGGCTTGATCTGCAAAATTTCGCCCACCGTCGAAATCGCGCGGTTCATCCGGCCGCTGCGCCGCAAGAATTCCAGCGTATCCAGCGCGGCCCACACATGCGTGCGCTGGATCTGGCGCTTCAACACCGGCAGAATCTCGGCCACCGTCTTGCCCATGCGGGCCAGCTCAGCCGCGGTCTGCACCAAAAAGCCGGTGCCCATGCTCAGGTTGCCCGAATCCAGCACCGTCACCGGCACCGAGGTCGGCTCCGCTGCGGACACGCGGGCCACGTTCACCGTGCCGCTCAGCGTTTCAGAGATGTGAATGGAAAGGATTTCCGTCGCGCCCTCTTCGGCCAGCGTTTCATACAGCGCGTGGAACTTGGCTGGCGAAGGCACCGCCGTGGTGGGGTGGTGCTCAAAATGGCGCAGGTTCTGGTAGAAGTGTTCGCGGGTCAGGTCCACGCCGTCGGCATAATGCTCGTTGCCCACGTGAATGTACAGCGGCAGAACCGTGATTCCCAACCCGGCGACGATATCCGCCGGCAAATCGCAGGTGCTGTCGGTCAGGATGCGCACGGTCATTGTTTCACCTCAGGATGAGAATAACGCCGAAGACGATCTCAATCGCCAGGCTGATCCAGTTGGAGGAGGCAGTGGATTTATCCAGGAAGATCGAAACCAGGCGCACCAGCGCGATGGCCAGGTAACCCAGCCCCAGCACCTGGTAGGCCGGCGCGCCGAAGATGAAGGGCGCCGCGCCCAGCGCAATAAACAACCCGCCAAAAATGGAGCGGATCTCCGAGATGCCGCGCGGGCCATCGGCAAGCAGTCCCGTGAAGCCGTGCACCGCGGTGGGTTTGACTAATGCCAGCAGGCCGGTGCCAATTGTGCCCAGCGCGGCGATAATTTTTAGTACCAGCAAGAAATTCATATCGTTTTTCCTTCCGTGACGTTCAATTCATCCAAAATCGCGAACAACTCGCTGTTTTCCGGGATATCGGCCATCGAGTGGCCATAGTGCGCGTAGCGCGCAATGCCCTGCCGGTCGACAATCACCTGAGCCGGCATGCGTCCCAGCTTGAACAGGTTGACCTCCTGCCCATACAGCTTCAACACGCTGGCCTTGGGGTCCGGCAAGCCGATGAATGGCAGATTGTGTTTGCTCCAATAGGCCTTGAAGCCTTCAGCGTCCTCCGGACCAGCCACCAGGATCACCGTGTGGCGTTTTTCAAACTCTGCAAAGTCCTGGCGCAACTGCGCCATGTGCCGTTGGCAAAACGGTCAGGTGAATGTGCGGTTGAACACCAGCAGCACATTTGACCTGCCTCGAAAATCAGATAGCCGCACCGTTTCACCGCGGAAATCCGCCAGAGTGAAGTCAGGAGCGGCTGCGTTCAACGCAACTTTGGACATGGCTTTCTTCCTTTCGCGGGATCAACCCGCATATTCGTGATTATAGAGGATCATTCATTTCATATCGTTAAAAAAAATCATATCAAAATAGAAATAATTTGTCAATATATTGTCCATATATATCTTGACAAAATATGGACAAATCAGTATACTGTGTCTAGATTTGAAAATGAGCAGCAAAAATGTCATCCATCAATCGTAACCCTATCTACAACCTGAGCGCCGTGCTGCGCGAAACCGGCCTGACCGCCGACGTGCTGCGCGCCTGGGAGCGCCGCTACGATCTGCCCAAGCCGCAGCGCACCCCTGGCGGACACCGCCTCTATTCCGATTACGACGTAGCCGTGATCAAATGGCTGCGCGCGCGCCAGGACGAAGGGCTGACCATCAGCCGCGCGGTGGAGTTGTGGAGAGAAATTGCCGCCGCGGAGCGCGACCCGCTGGACGGCCTGCCGCCGCCCTCACCGGCCCTTTCGCTGCCCGCCTCGGCTGGCCGCCTGGACGACCTGCGCGACCGCTGGATCAAGGCCTGCCTGGCCTTCGACGTCGGTAAGGCTGAAGAGGTGCTCAACCAGGCCTTCGCCATCAACCCGGTCGAAACTGTGTGCTTTGAAATCCTGCAAAAGGGCATCCGCCAGGTTGGCACGCTGTGGCACCAAAACCGCGCCACCGTGCAGCAGGAACACTTTGCCACCGCGATGGCCGTGCGCCGTATTGAAACACTCATCAGCGCCGCCCCGGCCCCCACCCGCGCCCAAACCGTGCTGATTGGCTGCCCGGCGGCCGAATGGCACCACTTTTCACCGCTGCTGCTGACGCTGCTGCTGCGCCGCCGCGGCCTGAACGTGGTGTACCTGGGTGCCAATCTGCCGCTGGATCAAATGGAAACCACCGCGGCAACCATTCGCCCGACCCTGATCGTGCTGGCCTCGCAGCAACTCACCACCGCCGCCGCCCTGCGCGCCGCCGCCATGCTTTTCCAGCAGGCCGGCATGCCGCTGGCCTACGGCGGCCTGATCTTCAACCGGGTTCCAGAACTGCGCGCGCACATCCCGGCCTACTTCCTGGGCGAAACGCTGGAAGACTCAATCGAGCGCATCGAAGAACTTCTGGCCGCGCCGACGGTCTTCCCGGCAGCGCTGCCGCTGGAAAACCCCCATCAGGAAACCGCCGCCCTGTTCCGCGCCCGCCGCGCTGCGGTCGAGGCGCGCTTGAATGACCTGCTGGATGAGCATACGGGCATGTCCGCCGCTTACATGAACACCGTCAACACCTTTTTCACAGACGACCTGCAAGCCGCGCTCGATCTGGGCAAGCTGGACCTGCTCGAAATCGACCTGGACTGGGTCAAAAAGATGCTGGCCGACCGCAAGATTTCGGCTGCACAATTGCTGCCCTACCTCGATGTTTACCGCCAGGCGGTTCAACTCGAACTTGGCGCGCAGGGCGCGCCCATCACGGCCTGGTTAAATGCATACTGCAGCAAAAACCAGGGTCAACCTCATTAATCTACGGAGCAACCATGCCAAAAAGCAACCAAATTCCTTTTTACCGCGATGCGCCTGACCTGACGCTGTTGAACACGTCCGGCCAGCCGGTGCAGCTTTCCAGCCTGTGGGCTGAAAAGCCGCTGCTGCTTGCCTTCACCCGCCATTTTGGCTGCACGCAGTGCAAAGAGATGCTCGACGAGCTGGTCGCCGGCCGCGAGCAAATCCAGGCAGCCGGGTTGAACATCGCCGTCATCATGCAGGGCACGCCCGAGGCCACCGCTGAATTCGCGGCTCAATTTGCCCCCGGGCTGCTGTGCCTGGCCGATCCCGAGCGCAAAGCCTATCGGGCCTTCGGGCTGGAGCGCGGCAACCTGTTCCAGACCTTCCTCAACCCGAAGGTGTGGCGCGCAATTTCAAAGGCCAGCAAGAAAGGCTACAAAGTGGAACCGGCCCCGCCCGGCCAGGACGCCATGCAAATGTCGGGCACCTTCATCATTAGCACTGCTGGCAAGCTGCTGCTGCCCTATTACTACGACCACATCGCCGACCACCCGCCGCTGGAACTGCTGCTGAACGGTGTTCTTTCCACCGGCTGGGATAAACCCTTCGAAGGCCCGGTTGGCCCGGGCGTTGACGAAAATAACTAATTCTCTGGAGATTCATACATGAAAAAGCTGTCTTTATTTGCAATCGTAGCCGCTGCCGCCGTCCTGCTGCTTTCCGCCTGCAGCCCGCAGGCCGCCCCCGCCGAAGCCACCCCGGCAGTCGTTGAACCGCAGGGTATCATCGCCGAAGGGCGCCTGGTGCCAGCCAATTCGCTCGAGCAGGCCTTCAGCCTGTCCGGCCAGGTGGCCGAAGTGCTGGTGCAGGACGGTGAAACCGTCCAAATCGGCCAGCCGCTGGCCCGCCTGGCGGACTCGCCCGAGGCCAAGCTGGCCCTGCGCCGCGCCGAACAGGAAGATCTGGCCGCCCGCCAGGCATTGGAAGCGCTGAAGACCGCTGCTGAAACTAACCTGGCTCAGGCGCGCCTGGCTTTCCTGGCCGCCCGCGATGCGCTGGACAAAGCCACCGACAAATTCGAAGCCGACGATTCGGAAGAGAATCAGGCCCGCCTGGAGGCCGCCCAGGCCAGCTTCAACCTGGCCGAGCAAACCCTGGCCACGCTGGAAGACAATGCCGGCATCGATCCTGATCTCCTCGCTGCTGCCGAAGCCCGCGTGCAATCAGCCAAGGCCGCGCTGGAAAGCGCCGGCGTGCTGATCGACACCCGCACGCTGAACGCAACAATGGGCGGCACCGTGGTGGACCTGGACCTGCAAAGCGGCGACCTGGTCACGGCCGGCATGCCTGTGATGACCATTGCAGACTATTCCGCCTGGCTGGTCAAAACCGAAAACCTGACCGAACTGGAAGTCGTCCAGATCAGCCTGGGCCAGAAGGTGAAAGTGGTGCTGGATGCGATGCCCGAAACAACCCTGGAAGGCGAAGTGACCCATATCAACGCGCGCTATGAAGAAAAGCGCGGCGACATCACCTACACCGTCACCATCCGCCTGGCCCAGTCCGACCCGGCCATGCGCTGGGGCATGACGGCCGCCGTCACCTTCCTCCCGTAACCACAGGACAAACAGCATGCGACAAATGCTATCCATCTCCTCTTACCTGGCGGTCAAGGAAGTCTGGCGCAACCGCGGCCGCTTCCTGCTGGTCAGCCTGGTGATCGCCCTGATCACGCTGCTGGTGCTGTTCATCGCAGCGCTTGGCGAAGGCCTGGGCAACGGCAACCGCGAATACATCTCCAAGCTGGACGCCGAACTGATCGTCTATCAGGCCAAGTCCGATACCGTCATCGCCGCCAGCCGCCTGGGCCGCAACCGCCTGGCCGCCGTGCGCCGTGTCGAAGGCGTGGCTGATGCCGGCATGCTCGGCACCTCCAGCGCGACGTTAATCCTGCCGGACGGCGCCGAGCCGCTCAAGGTGGCCCTGCTGGGCGTGGAGCCCGGCCGCACCGGCGAGCCGAAGGTGGCCCAGGGCGCGCAACTCAGCACCGATCTCGCGCAGGAAGCCATCATCGACGCCAACACCGCCTACCGCAGCAACCTGCAGGTCGGCGACACGCTCACCCTGCGCGTCACCCAGGGCACGCGCGACGAATTCTACGACCTGCGCATCACCGGCATCGCCGACGGTCAGCAGTTCCAGTTGCAGCCGTCCATCTTCGTCCCCTTCTATACCTGGGATCGCATCCGCCCCAAGTCCGAAGCCGAAGTGAACAGCTCCAACCCCATCGCCAACGTCATCCTGGTCAAACTGCAGGACCCAACCCAGGCAGAAGCCGTCAGCGCGCGGCTAACTGCCCAGGTGGACAACGTTGAAACCGCCACGCTTACCGAAGCCATCCAGGCCCTGCCCGGCTACTCAGCCCAGCAGTCCACGCTCAACACCCAGGGCGGGTTCACCCTGTTCATCGGCATCCTGGTCATCGGCGGCTTCTTCCAGATCCAGATTTTGCAGAAGGTGGCCCAGATTGGCGTGCTCAAGGCCATTGGCACGGCCAACCCGGTGGTGGCGGCCGCCTCGGTCATCCAGATCGTGGTGGTCACCGTGATCGGCGTGGCCATCGGCGGGCTGCTCTCCTTCCTGTTCTCGCTCACCTTCCCGCCCACCGTGCCAATCGTCTTCAACGGCACCACCTCGGCGCTGGCCATCGTCGCGCTGCTGCTCATCGGTCCGCTGGGCGGGCTGGTCTCCATCCGCTACGCCGTGCGCATCGAACCGCTCAAGGCGCTGGGACTTTCATCCTAAGGGGCGCAGCCATGACCGCATACGCACTTGAAACCAAATCTGTCATCAAAACCTACAACAGCGATTCCGGCGTGATCCATGCCGTGGACGACGTCTCGCTGCAGGTGGCCGCCGGCGAATTTGTCGCCCTGGTCGGTCCCAGCGGCTCGGGCAAAACCACCATGCTCTCCATGCTGGCCGCGCTGCTGCAACCCACCTCCGGGCAGATCCTGCTCGACGGGCAGGATCTTTCGGGCATGGGCGACCGCGAGCGCGTTTCGCTGCGCCGCGAAAAAATCGGCTTCACCTTCCAGGCCAACAACCTGGTGCCCTACCTGAGCGCGGTGGAGAACGTGGAACTGATGCTGCGCCTGAACGGCAAACTGGACAAGGCCGGCAAGCTGCGCGCGCGCGAATTGCTGGCCCGCCTGGGCCTGGGCGAGCGCCTCAACAACCTGCCCGGGCAGATGTCCGGCGGGCAGCAGCAGCGCGTGGCCATTGCCCGCGCGCTCATCCACAACCCCAGCCTGGTACTGGCCGACGAACCCACCGCCAGCCTGGACACCGAGCGCGCCTACCAGGTCGTCGAAACCTTCGCTGGACTGATCCACGAACAGGGCCGCGCCGGCATCATGGTCACCCACGACCTGCGCATGTGCGAATTTGTTGACCGCGTGCTGATGATGCGCGACGGCAAGCTGGTGCGCATTTACACCGGCCATGATGAAATCATGAAAGAACTGGTGCAGGGCGGCCGGCACTAGGCCGGGAGCGAACGCATGAATCTGTGGTGGATTCGGCGCGACTTGCGGCTGCAAGATAACCCCGCCCTCACCGCTGCTCTGGCGGCGGGCGGGGGCGTGCTGCCGGTCTTCATCCTGGACGATGCCCTGCTGAGTCAGCCCGCCGATAAGCGGCAGGGCTTTCTCTTTGCCGGGCTGCGCGCCCTGGACGAAGACCTGCGCCGGCTGGGCTCGCGCCTGACCGTGCGCCGCGGCGACCCGCGGGTCAAAATCCCCCGCCTGGCGCGCGAGGTTGCAGCCGGCAGCGTGTTCGCCGAGCAGGATGTTTCGCCCTACGCGCTGCGCCGCGACGCGGCCGTTGCCGCGCAGGTGGATTTGCGGCTGGTGCACGGCCTGGGCGTCCACCCGGCCGGCGCGGTGACCCGCCCCGACGGCGAGCCCTACACCGTCTTCACCCCCTACAGCCGGGCATGGAAGGCGCTGCCCGCCCCCGGGCAACCCCTGCCCGCTCCGATCGCCCTGCCGCCCGTGCCCGAACTGCACTCAGAAGCCATCCCCGACTTGCCTGTGCCGGAGAACTTTCCGCCCGGCGAGCGCGAAGCCCGCCGCCGCCTGAACGCCTTCATCAATGGCCCCATCGACGCCTACGGCGACGGCCGCAACCGGCTGGACCTTGAAGGCACCTCCGCGCTCTCACCCTACCTGCGCTTCGGCATGCTCTCGGCGCGCCAGGCGGTTGTGGCCGCGCGGCGGGCTGCTGGCCCAGGCGCCGAAGCCTGGCTGAACGAACTGATCTGGCGCGAGTTTTACCAGTCCATCCTGTACCACTTTCCCCACGTGCTGCATGGAGCCTTCCGGCCTGCGCTGCAATCCATCCCCTGGCGCAACGCGCCGGAAGACCTGCGCGCCTGGCAGGCCGGGCTGACCGGCTACCCGGTGGTGGATGCCGGCATGCGCCAGTTGGCCGCCACCGGCTGGATGCACAACCGCGCCCGCATGATCACCGCCTCTTTTTTGGTCAAGGATTTGCTGATCAACTGGCAGGAAGGCGAGCGCTGGTTCATGCAGCACCTCGTTGACGGCGACCCGGCCGCCAACAACGGCGGCTGGCAGTGGACCGCCGGCACCGGCACCGACGCCGCGCCGTACTTCCGCATCTTCAACCCCGTGCTGCAGGGCCAAAAGTTTGACCCGCTCGGCGACTACGTGCGCCGCTGGGTGCCCGAACTGGCCGCCGTGCCCGCAAAGTATATCCACGCCCCCTGGGAAATGTCCGCCGAAGAACAGCGTGCGTGCCGCACCGTCATCGGCCGCGACTACCCCGCCCCCATCGTCGAGCATGCCTTTGCCCGCCAGCGCACGCTGGAGGCTTACGCCGGACGCTGAGAGCTCCATTTGCCCACACCGCAGCCGGTTCACCTGCTGTCGGTGCGCTTTGCTCTTCCGCTGCCAGCTCGCTTAAAATATTCCAAATATACTTGACAAACACAGTAATCATTTTTATACTGATAAGAACATTCGTTCGATTATTCCAGGAGGATGCCAGGCATGACCACCGTTCCCCTTTCGACCCTCACCGAGGCACTGTGCGACCTGCTGACCGAAGCCTACGACGGCCCGCCCGACCCGCACGGCACCTGGTTCATTGACAATGAGCCCGACAGCGGCATCCTGGGCGCCATCCGCAACCTCAGCGCCGCCGAGGCCTCGCGCTCGGTGGACGGCAGCGGCGTACCCGGCAGCACCATAGCCGCCCACGTCGAGCACCTGCGCTGGTCGCTGGCCAACGCCAACGGCGCCATGCGCGGCGAACCCTATCAATTCAACTGGAGCGAAAGCTGGAACACGCTCGAAACCGACCCGGCCCGCTGGAACAGGCTGCGCAAGGACCTGCGCCGCGAATACCTGACCCTGCGCGACGCCGTGCGGAACGCGCCGGACCTGCCGGACGAACACCTGTTGGGCGTGATGGCGCTCATCCCGCACGCCGCCTTCCACCTGGGGCTGCTGCGCCAGATGATCGAGCGCGTGCGCCTGGCCGGCCCGGCCGCCGACGCCGGGCTGCCGGAGGGCCTGTCGCAGCCCGCCCTGCGCGCGCTGACCGGCAACGGCATTCACCGCCTGGAACAGCTCGCTGCTTTCCGCGAGGCTGACATCCAGAAGATGCACGGCGTGGGCCCCCGGGCCATTCAACTGCTGAAACAAGCCCTCGCCGCGCGCGGCCTCTCCTTCAAGCCTTAAGCGCGGCCATTATCGGTTGTTATAGGAGCCTGCCATGAAAATCACGCTGGTCAGCGTCTTCGTCAAGGACCCGGTCGAAGCGCACCATTTTTACACCGAAATCCTGGGATTCCGCACGCAGCGTTTCATGCCTGAACACAACCTGGCCATCGTCGTGTCGCCGGAGCAGCCCGACGGCACCGCACTGCTGCTGGAGCCCAACGACAACCCCATCGCCGGCAGCTACCAGCAGGCACTCTACGCACAAGGGATGCCCGCCATCGTCCTTGGCGTTGCTGACATCCAGCAGGAATTCACCCGCCTGAAACAGCTCGGCATTGTTTTTCGCCAGGAACCCGCGCGCCAGGAGTGGGGCGGCTACACCGCGCTCTTCGAGGATACCTGCGGCAACCTGATCCAGCTCGCCCAGCAGTTGGAGTAGCCCGGCCGCTGCAACCTACAGGCAGCTTTCTGGATGGTCGAAAAGCTGCTGGATGCGCTGGTAATAGCGCCCAATGTGCAGCCCGTCCATCAGCGCGTGGTGCACCTGCACGGCCACCGGCATCCGCGTGTGCCCTTCCTGGTCAAAGAACTTGCCCCAGGCAATGCGCGGCACGCTGTCGGCCGGGTGCATGTGGATGGGATGCAGTATGCTGGTGAAGCTGACCCACGGCAGGCCGGTCATGAACAGCAGATCGTCCTGGCCGGGCTCGTCGGCCAGCACCGGCTCGGCCTGCACCTGCGCCATGCGCTCGGCGGCCAGCGGGGCAAACTCGGCCAGCGCGGCGCGGAAGGGCACGGTGCAAAAGCTGAACAGCTCCTGCTCGTTGAGCACGGTGAAGGAGGGGTGCACCACCTCGTGTTCCACCACCTGCCCGCCGCGGATGCGCAGGCGGAACTCGGGCAGCTCGTTCGCGGCGCGCGCCAGCACGTAGGCCGCCGCCACGGTGAACGAAACCCCCTGCCCGCGCACAGCCGCCCGGAAGGCGCTGATGTCCACGTTGGCGCACAGCCCCACGTGCGGATAGTCCAGCCCGCGGTACAGCTCGAAATGCCGGCGGCGCGGCCAGGTTTCCAGGTCGATCACGCGCATACGGCTCACTCCCAGTTCTTCAGCATGGCGGCCACCGAGCGGCTCATCTCAAACGAGAACTCGGCGGTGAATTTGCGCAGGTAGTTGCTCTGCCCAAAGTTTTCGGCGCCTTCCACAAACGTGCCGCCCCTGGACTGCATGCGCTCCATCCACGGGCGCTGCAGCGGCTCCACGTCCTGCGGCTGCAGGCGGCGGTAGCGGTCGGTGTGGACGATATATTCGGCCGGAAAGCGCGGCGAGGGGTTTGCAGCCGCCCGGTCGCTGGCCGGGTGCCCGAAGCACAGCAAAGTGATGGGCAAAACGTACTGCGGCAGGTCAAACATTTCGCGGTGAATTTCGTAATTTTCCAAAATATCGCCAATGTAACAAGAACCGATGCCCAGCGATTCAGCCGCAATGACGGCGTTTTGCGCAGCAATCAGCGCGTCACAGCAGGCCAGCATCAGGTCGCCCACCTGCAGCGGGCGCGTGGGGCGGCCAAGTGCCTGCGCGCGTTCGGGCGCGCCAGAGTAGTTATACACATCCCACCAACGCTGGTAGTCGGCCAAAAAGAGCAGCACCAGCGGCGCTTTGGCAATGAAAGGCTGGTGATCGCAGGTTTCCACCAGGCGGTCTTTCAATGCCTGATCGGCCACCTCGATGATGGTGTAAAGCTGCATGGCGCCGGCCGTCGGCGCGCGGAATGCGCCCTGCAGGATGGCTTCTCTTTCCTCGGCGGTGATGGGGCTGTCGCTGTAGGCGCGCACAGAGCGGCGGCGGTTGAGCAGTTCAAGCGTGGGGTTCATTTTTACCTCAGGGAACTCGGATCATTTCTTCTGTCTGGGTGGGTTTTTGGGTGCATCCCATTGATAGATAACCTGCAGCGGGTCGTTTTTGGATTTTCCCTTCAGGCGGAAACCGCATTTTTCAGCGGCACGTACCACAGCCACCTGAGTGGCAGCCACCTCAAAAGTCAGGCGTTCTAAACTGGTAAATTTTGAAACATAATCCTTAAGCAGCGCCAGCGCGGCCGCGCCCACGCCTCGCCCGCGCATAGATGGATCAAACAGGTGCAAACCCACCTGCGCCTCGAGCGGGTTTTGGCCCAGGCCGTGCAGAAAAATTTGGCCAGCCAGCATGCCGTCCACGCGGATGGCAAAATAAAGCGTATCATCGCTGGATATAGCCCTGGATAACCACTGTTCGCGCGCCGCGGCCGTGTCGGCGGCTACCGGCGCACTCTCGATCTCATGCGTATCGGGCAGGCAGAGAGAAACCGGCCCAAAACTCATGTCTGGACCGCTGTAGAGGGTCACGAAACACCTCCTGACGGAGATGAATGCAAGCGGGGAATACCCTTTTCATTATATATGTGAAACGCGCAGTAAACAACCGTCCGCTGAGGCGATTCGCTGCCTAGTCCGCCGCCGCGGCCGCTGCAGCGCGCCGCCCGACGATGATACTCTCCGCCGAAAACAGGATCAACGCCAGCCAGATAATGCTAAAACCGATCAGCCGATCAGGGGTGAAGGGTTCCTGATACAGGAAAACACCGATCAGGAATTGCAGCGTCGGCGCAAAGTACTGCAACAGGCCCAGCGTGCTCAACGGCACGAGCCGCGCACCGGTGGCAAACAGCAGCAGCGGGATGGCGGTGATGACGCCCGAAAGCGCAATCAGCAGGCTGGTCAGCGGAGCCACGTGGCCAAAGCTGCCCACGCCGCGCAGTTCGACAGCCAGCAGATAGGCTGCTGCCGCCACAAACAGCGAGCCGGTTTCCAGAGTCAGGCCGTGCAGCGAACTGAGCGGGGCCAGTTTTTTGATCAATCCGTACAAACCGAACGAAAACGCCAGCCCCAATGCAATCCAGGGCAGTTTACCGAAGCTGAAGGTCAGGTAGAGCACGCCAACGGTGGCCAGGGCAACCGGCACCCACTGCAGGGGACGCAGCCGCTCGCGCATGAAAACAACGCCCAGCACCACGCTGACCAGAGGATTAATGAAATAGCCCAGGCTGGTTTCAACCACATTGCCGCTGTTGACCCCCCACACGTACAAACCCCAATTGAAGGCCAGCAAAACGCCAGCGCCCAGGTAGGTCAGCAGCGTGCGCCGATTGAGGCTGGCACGCAGCGCGGGCAGCTCGCGGCGCAGCGCAACCACGGCAATCAAAAATAAAAAGGACCAGGCAAAACGGTGCGCCACAATTTGATCGGCTGGCGCCGCGTGAATGGCTTTGAAATAGATTGGGAAAAATCCCCACAGCGCATACGCGCCGGCAGCATACAGGATACCTTTATTCATTTCATGCTCGCTTGCATCCAAAAAATCAAACAGGGGCAATCATACCAGAATATCCAACATCCGCATGCGATTTGTGCGGAAATATTAAAACCCGCCAATCCGCCAGAGGTTGCGCTGCAGAAAGCTTTTTGGACAAAAAAAGCAAAATTTCTTACCTTGGGCGTCGAAATATGTGAGGAAAGTCAGGATTGAAATGTGATGGTTAAAACCTAAAATAAACTCAGGTGAGTGCGTTGCTCACCGCACGCTTTATTTTCTTTAAGCGTCCCTGTTTCTCTCCTCATCCCACTTCCCCCTCATTCCCCCCAAAACCTTTGTTAAGCGTTAATTGTGCATTGGGAAATGTAGTATCTCGCCGTGGCGCTCATTTGAGCGCTAAAATCCATCGCCCTCGCGTCTTTATCGGGCGCGACCCATTTTTCTTGTTGGCGCGTTTTGCGCCAGGAGGTTCCGCACAATGAACATCATCTTCATTGTATTGGGTGTGGTTGCACTGTTCCTCATTGCGTATCGCACCTACGGCACGTTCATCGCCAAGAACGTCTTTGTCCTCAACAACGAAAACACGACCGCCGCTGTTGAATTGGAAGACGGGCTTGACTACGTGCCCACCGAGCCCAGGTTCCTGCTGGGCCAGCACTTCTCCGCCATTGCTGCCGCCGGCCCGATCACCGGCCCCATCCTGGCGGGTATCCAATTTGGCTGGGTCCCGACCCTCATCTGGATCCTGCTCGGCTCAATCTTCATCGGCGGCGTGCATGACTGGGGCGCATTGATCGCCTCGGTGCGCAACAAAGGCCGTTCGATCACCGAGACCGTGCGCACCAACGTATCTCGCAGCGCCTGGATCCTGTTCAACCTGTTCATCCTGGTTGCGTTGATCATGATCATCGTGGCCTTCACGGACATCACCACCTCCTCGTTCGTGAACACGGTTGACATCGGCGACGGCACACTGGTCGGCGGCGGCGCAATCGCCACCTCCTCCATCCTGTACCTGTGTCTCCCAATCATCATGGGCTTCCTGCTGAAGTACACGAAGCTCAACCTGACCTGGGCCACCATCATCTTCCTGCCGCTGGTTGGCGTCGCCATCTGGGTTGGTAAATACATCCCGTTGAACATGCCCTCTGTGCTCGGCCTGGCCCCGCAGAAGGTCTGGAACATCATCGTCCTGATCTACTGTTTCATCGCTGCGATCGTTCCGGTGTGGGCACTGCTGCAACCGCGCGGCCACCTGGGCGGCTACTTCCTGTATGCCTCCGTCATCGTGGCAGCCATCGGTGTTCTGTTCGGCGGTTTCTCGGTTACCTATCCGGCCTTCAAGACCCCCATCACCGATGGCAAGGCCTTCTGGATCCCGATGGTCCCGATGCTGTTCATCACCGTGGCCTGCGGTGCCTGCTCCGGCTTCCACTCACTGGTCAGCTCCGGCACCACCTCCAAGCAGATCAAGCGTGAAGGCGACACCAAGATCATCGGCTACGGCGCGATGCTCATGGAAGGCGTTGTGGCTGTCATCGCCCTCTCGACCGTGATGATCCTGGCCAAAGACAGCGAACTGCTGACCAAATCCCCGAACTTCGTGTATGCCTCCGGTATCGGCGCCTTCATGAAACTGATCGGCGTCAGCCCGGCCTTCGGCATCTCCTTCGGTTTGATGGCCTTCACCACCTTCGTCTATGACACCCTGGATATCTGCACCCGCCTGGGCCGCTTCATCATCCAGGAACTCTCCGGCTGGAAGGGCTGGTTTGGCCGCATCTTCTCGACCCTCATCGTCGGCGGCATCCCCGCGATCCTGATGACCATCACCCTCACCGGCCCCGATGGCAAACCCGTGGCTGCCTGGTCCGTTTTCTGGAAGACCTTTGGCGCTTCCAACCAGCTGCTGGCCGCGCTGGCTCTCATCGGCCTCACCGTCTGGTTGATGAACACCGCCAAGAACAAGAAAGTCTGGCTGTACACCTTCTTCCCGGCCGTGTTCATGTTCATCATGAGCTCCTGGGCGCTGGTCCGCATGTTCATGCAGTACACCATGAAAGATGGCGCATGGGTTGGCCTGCCGGCTGGTCCAAATGTCATCATCCCGATCACCTGCCTCATTTACCTGGTCCTGGCGATCTGGATGGCCTTCGAATCCTACCGCGCCATTGCCAAGCGCCGCAGCGGCATGGTTCAGGCTCCCTCGGCCACCGACTAAGCCCGAAGCTGCAATACCCTGTTCGATCTGAAAAAAAAGGCCCGCCTTTCCGGCGGGTCTTATTTTTTAACTTCAGGGCTCTCTTTGCTTTTGAAGTTCTTTCTTGCATTTTCTTTTCTTTTTTCGTGGTTTTCACGTTTTTCGTGGTTTAATTCCCCTCATCAAAAAAATATTTCAATGTCATGGAAGCAGCATGAGTGATCACCCCGCCATTTACGAAGAAACCCTGCGCGTCAACGGCTTCGAATGTGACCTCAACCAAAAGCTAAAACCGGCGGCCTTTTTCCAGCGCCTCACCGAGGCCGCCACCCTTCACGCCGCCAGACTGGGCGTTGGTTTCGACGCCATGTACGCGCGCAACCTTTTCTGGGTGCACGCCCGCATGAAAATTCAGTTTTACCGCTTTCCGCGGGTACACGACCAGATCATCATTCGCACCTGGCCAAAGACCATTCAACAAAAGCTGTTCTACATCCGCGATTTCGAAGTGCTCAATTCCGCTGGCGAACGCCTGGCCGCGGCCACCTCGGCATGGCTGGTGATGGACGCCGCCGCGCGCCGCATGGTGCCGCCAAAATCGTTGGATTTCGACCTCCCGTCTGTCGACCGGACCGGCCTGGACGAACCGCTGGAGCGGATTGGCCTGGCGCAAGGCGGCGAGGAGCGCCTGCGCGTGCGCGCCGGGTATTCAGCCGTGGATATGCTCGGGCACGTCAACAACAGCCGCTACGTCGAGTGGATCTGCGACGCGGTGCCAATGGAGATGATCAGCCGCCACCAGCTTGACTGGCTGCAGATCAACTACGACCGAGAGGTGCGGCCGGGCGAGGAAGTGTCGGTGCTGGCCAATCCGGTGCCGTCCGATGCCAACCTGTGGGCGCTGGAAGGTATCAACCAGTCCAACGATACGCGCGCCTTTGAAGCTGCGCTGCGCTGGAAATAAGCGGCTGGGCAACTACGCGGAAGCAAAGAATATAAACCACGAACCACACGAAAAACACGAAAAAAGAAGAAAAGCGAGACAGCGCAAAAAAAGTAGTGGCGGGTCTCAGACCCGCCACTACGGCTGAATAAAACAATCAGGCCAGGTACGCCTTCTGCGCGGCTGCCAGCGCGGCGCCGGGCTCGAAGGCATAACCGCAAGCCGCCAGCGCGGTTTCGATCGCGCCGAGGGTGGCCAGCGCGTCGCCCAGGTTCACCGCACCCATGTGACCAATGCGGAAGTATTCGTTCTTGATGGCAGCGTGCAGCCCGCCCGCCAGCGTGACGCCCGCCTTGCTCACCTGCGGCAGCAAGTCAGCGCCGCTCACCCCGGCCGGGAAGCGCGGCGCGGTCATGGTGTGCGCGGCGATTGCATCGTTCAGCGGCACCTGGCCCAGGCCCAGCGCGGCGATGCCCGCTTTGACCGCGCGGCTGATGCGCGCGTGACGGGCAAAGCGCGCCTCCAGGCCTTCCTGCAAAATCTGGCCCAGGCTGACGTTGAGCGCAAACACCAGGTTGACCGCCGGCGTGCCAAAGTAGGCCGTCTTGCGGGCCTCGTAGGCTTCCATGACCGGCAGCCAGTTGTTCCAATCAGCGTAATAGCTGCCCACCGGCGTCTTGCGCGCCTTGAGCGCGGCCAGCGCGCGCGGCCCGGCCACCAGCAGCGCCAGGCCCGGCGGCACGCCCACGGCCTTCTGCGAGGCGGTGAAGGCCACGTCCACGCCCCACTCGCTCATGCGCAGGTCCTCGCCGGCCACCGAGCAGACCCCATCGACCATCACCAGCGCGCCGTAGCGCTGCCCCAGCGCGGCCAGTCCGACCACATCGGCCAGCACGCCCGTGGAGGTGTCCACGTGCGTGACGGTCATCACCTTGTAGCCGCCCGCCTTGAGCGCCTGTTCAACCTCGTCCAGACCGGGGTGCCCACCGGGAGCCGCCTTGACGTGCGTCACCTGCGCGCCGTAACGCTCGAGAATGGCGCCGATTCGGTCGCCAAAATAGCCAGTGTTGACCACCAGCGCGCGGTCGCCGGGCTCCACCAGGTTGGCGCAGGCGGTGTCCATACCCAGCGTGCCCGTCCCGGCCAGCACGAAGGGCTGGCCATCGGGGCATTGGAAGAGCTGGCGCGTGCGTTCCAACGCCTGCCCAAAGGCCTCGACAAAGTTGGGCGCCAGGTGGCTGGTGGTCGGCGCGCCCATGGCGGACAAAACGGCCGGATCAAATTCAATCGGCCCGGGGATCATCAGCAAGGTGCGATTTTTCATAGCAACGTCCTTATAAATTAAAAAATAATGGGAATATGGCGAAAAAGGGGGCGCGGTGGCGAGCGCAGATGTCAGGTTCAGTGTGCGGCAAGGGTGAACGCCCCATCGGTTCCATTGTAAATCGCCTTTCAGCGGAATTCACCTTGAAATCTTCACCTGTGAACCTGCCAAAGATCATAAATTGGCGGTTTGTTCCACCGCGGGAACGTTATAATGAATGTGATTGTGAGATCGCCTAAAAAGCTATCGCCAGATTCCTGCATCAGGAGGTGCGGCCGTGATTGAAGCCAGGGAACCCATCTATTCCGTCGACCTGCCAGATGGTCTGACGCTGCGCTCGGTGGCCACCATCGGCGAGTTGGAGCGCGTGGCTGCATTCAACGGGCTGATCCACGGCGAAGGGGTGACCGGCCTGACCGCCAACCTGTTCGCCGCCCACCCCGACACGCGCGGCCGCGACCTGCTTTACGTGCAAAACGACGCCGGCGAGGTGATCGCGTCCGCCTGCCTGATCCCCTGGACGCTGCACTATTCCGGCGTAGATTTGCCGGTGGGCGAACTGGGCATCGTGGGCACGCGCGAAGATTACCGCGGGCGCGGCATCAACCGCCACATGATGGGAGCCTTCTGGCAGCGCTTTGCCGAGCGCGGCTGCCTGCTTTCGATCATCCAGGGCATTCCCTACTTCTACCGCCAGTACGGGTATGAATATGCCCATTTGCCTCTGGAGGGCGGCTGGCGGCTTCAGCCTGACCAGGTGCCTGCACAAATCAGCACAGGGTACAGCTTCCGCCCGGCCACACCGGACGACGCCCTGCTGCTGGCGGCGTTGTATGAATCTCAGGCCAGCTGCCTGGATATCAGTTCGCGGCGCAGCGCTGACATCTGGCGCTACCTGCTGAGCGAACTGCGCAAGCCGGACGAGATGGAGCACGAAACGCTGCTGTTGGTATCGCCTCAAGGTGAACCGGCGGGTTATGTGCGCCTGCCCCTCAGCCACTTCTACCAAAACCTGGTCACCATCGACGAATGCTCAGAGATGAGCTTTGAAGCCGGACTGGCTGTGCTGAACGAGCTGGCGCGGCGCGCGCGCGAAAGCAACGCTGATGGCATCCGTTTCAACCTGCCGCCCACCAGCAGCCTGCTCAAACTGGCGCGCGCCTACGGGGCCGCCAGCCTGGGCACCTACTCCTGGCAGGTGCGCGTGCCGGATATGGCCGCGCTGTTGAGCCGCCTGGGGCCAGTGTTGAGCGCGCGCCTGGCCGGCTCGCCCTTTGCCGGGCTGACGCGCAAACTCAGCATCGACCTGTACCGCCAGCACATTGAGCTCGAATTCTGCGGCGGCGCGCTCAAATCGGCTGCCAGCGTCAAGCACGCCGCCGACCCCATCCTGCGCATCCCGCCTGAGCAGGCCGTGCCGCTGGTGCTGGGCGGCCGGACGCTGGAAGAAATCAGCACCAGCCACCCCGACGCCTCGCCGCAACACCTGTGGAAGCCGCTGGTGAACGTGCTATTCCCGAAGACGAAGGCTTTCCTGGCAACGATTTATTGAAGGGCGGAATGCGTTGATGCGAAATTCGTGATTCGCAAAGACGTGTCACAAATTTCGATTTACAAATAACGAATATCGAGTATCGAGTATCGAATAACGGCACCTTACAGGTACATTCATGAACAAACCGCTCAAACGCTTGCTGATTGCTGCCCATCCCCAGCGCTTTGTCGTTGGGATAGGCTTCATGCTGGCCAAATAGGCCGCCGAGGACATCAACCCCAGCGCCCACCGGCGAACTACCGCGTGTTCAACCGGATTAACGATAAATTGCAGCAGGAAAATGACCTGTTTGCCGGCTTGCGGTGATGAATTAAATGGCAGCCTGACCCTGGCCGGACTATAATCATACCCATGCAAATGGATTTACTTGATACCCACACCCTGCGAAGGCTGCCCTGGGGGGCAGACGTGCGCGCCGTGCTGGCCGCCGCGCTGGACGCGGTCGATCCGCAGCCGGCGGTGCTGCGCGCGCTGCAAGCTGACGATTCCATCGCGGCGGCGCTGGAAAACTCTCGCCGCGTGCTTGCGGTGGGCGCAGGCAAGGCTGCCTACCCCATGGCGCTGGCGCTGGAGCAGCACATCGGCAGGCGGCTGGAGCGCGGGCTGGTGGTGACCAAAGACGGCCACATTCCTGCCCCCAATGAATTGCAATATGTGAGCATCGCCGAAGCCGGCCACCCCCTGCCGGATGAACGCGGCTTGCGCGCCTCAGGCCAGATTGCAGAACTGCTGCAAAGCGCCGGACCGGACGACCTGGTGTTTTGCTTAATTTCTGGCGGCGGTTCGGCGCTGCTGACCGCGCCGGTAGAAGGCGTAACGCTGGATGATTTGCAGCAGCTCACCGGGCTGCTGCTGCACAGCGGCGCACCCATCCAGCGAATTAACGGGCTGCGCAAGCACCTGGAACGGCTCAAAGGCGGCGGACTGGCGCGCCTGGCGGCTCCGGCACGCGTCATCACGCTGATTCTCTCGGATGTGGTTGGCGATCCGCTGGATGCCATTGCCTCGGGGCCAACCGTGCCGGACCCAACCACCTACGCTGATGCCTGGCAGACACTGGAGGAATACGGACTGCTCTCAAGCGCACCACCGGCAATTCGAGACCATCTGCGGCGCGGGATGGTCGGCGAACTGCCCGAAACGCTCAAACCCGACGACCCGGTTTTCGAGCGCGTTATAAATTTGCTGGTGGGCAGCAACGGCATGGCCGCCCGGGCCGCTGCGGAAAAAGCGCGCGCACTGGGTTGGAATGCCGCCGTGCTGACCGCGCGCAAGGAAGGCGAGGCGCGCGAAGTGGGCACAGAGCTGGGCCGCCTGGCCCGCCAGGTGCGCCAGCAGGGCATCCCCCTGCTGCCGCCGGCCTGCCTGATTCTGGGCGGCGAAACCACCGTGACGGTGCGCGGCAGCGGTCTGGGCGGACGCAATCAGGAGGTGGCGCTGGGCGCGGCGCTGGAGCTGACCGGGCTGCCGGATGCGCTGGTGGTTTCGCTGGCGACCGACGGCGGCGACGGCCCCACCGATGCGGCCGGGGCGGTGGCGGACGGCGAAACGCTGGGCCGCGCGGCCGCGCTGGGGCTGGATCCCGCCGCCGCCCTGCAAAACAATGACGCTTACCCGTTCTTCGATGCCTTAGGCGACCTGCTGCGCCCGGGTCCCACGCGCACCAACGTCAATGATTTAATGGTCGTGTTTGTGCGCTGATGCGGTGAACGCCAGTCTAGACCTCCCTCCTGGTGTTTGCCTGCGCCGTGCCGAACGCGCCGATGCAGCTGCTATTCGCCAACTGATCTGGCAGGAGCGGCTCAACCCGCTGGCGCTGGACTGGCGGCGTTTTACGCTGGCGGTGGATGCGCACGGGCGCATGCTGGCCTGCGCGCAGATCAAACCGCACGGCGGCAGCACGCGCGAGCTGGCCTCGCTGGCCGTGCTGCCCGGCTGGCGCGGGCGCGGCCTGGCGCGGGCGCTTATTCGGCATTTGCAGGCGCAGGCCGGTCCGCCGCTTTTTCTCACCTGCCGGGCTGAACTTGAGTCGTTCTACCAACGCTTCGGCTTTTCCACGCTGACAACGACAGACCTGCCGCCGTATTTCTTGCGTCTGCGCCGCGCTGCTGATCTGCTCTTCAAGCTGGCCGGGCGGCCTTCAACCCTGCGAATCATGCGCTGGGACGGCGACTTTTCTTAAGAATAATACCCGATTCTTTCAGATCGGTTATCCTTTTCAACCGAAAACAAACGTGTATAATTGGTTTATCTTTGTTTCCTAAATACGGCCGGAAATTCCCATTCCGGATTGCACACGCGGACAGGTGCGCTTTCCGTCCCCCAAAAGCAGCCTGCCGCGCAGAATACAAAACGGGCAGATCATAAAAGATCTGCCCGTTTTTTGGTATTTTATGCTCAAAAATCTCACCTGCCATCCAGGCATTCGGGTGCGGTTTCTGTGACGGGTTGGATGTTTACACCCTCTCCAGGGTCAATATCGAGATAGCTGAAATCTGGCAAAATCTCATAACCGGCATTGAAAACCCGGTTAAAGATCACGCGGAAGAAATTGACTGGCGTGATGGTGTCATACAGATCGCCGTTGCTGCCGGTCAGATAGATGGCGGTGAAATTTTGCAGCCGGTTTTCTTTTTCCAGGCCGTGGTCGCCAAAAATCACGATGATTGGCGGGGTTTCTGAATCTGCCAGGATTTGTTTTACCACGGTTGTAATGCGGCTGCTGACAAAGGCCACTGAATCCACATAGCCCTGGCGGATTTGTTCATCGGTCGGGTTGTACTGGTCAAAATTGGGGTCGTCGCGCACCGAACCATCCGGCAAGAAGATATACGGCCAGTGCGGGATGAGAATGTGGGCAAAGACAAACTTGGGGGCAGGGTCTTTGGCCAGATCAGGCAGCCGCGCAAGAATGAATCGTTCTAGCTCGATATGCTCATTGAAAGGCGAATTGACCTGCGAAAGCCCGGCCTGGCTGCGTTTGATGGTTTCATCGGTGTAAATTCGCAGCAGGGTGCTTTTGAGCAGCATCGCCTCGAATGGATTAAGACTCTGCATAGCGTAGGTGTCGCGGTTAAGCCCCAGGTAAATATCCGCATCGCGGATGCGGCTCCACTCGTAACCGCTGTCAAAAGCCACAGTTTTATAGCCCAGCGCCTCAAGCTGCTGGCGGACTTTGCTGTGCTTGATGAGCGCAAAAATATCCATTTGCAGACCGCTCTGCTCAATTTCGGCCTGCAGCACGCCGAGATCATCCATGTTGAGTGCGGTGGTCATGGTGCCCTGGGTGTAAAAGTAATTGGCGCGCGAGCAGGACGGAACGTAAAAGCCCAGGTTTTCAAGCTCCTGCACAAATTTCGAGTTATCATACTGCATATCGCGCAGCAGCGCGTCGGAGCGCATGTAGCCATCGAGCAGGATGAAGTATACCGAGGGCAGCGGCTGCCCGGGCGAAGCATTCAACGGGCGCACAGGCAGCCTGACTTCGGAGGCCTGGCGGTTTTCACGCGAGGATGTGAGGGCCTGCAGGCCAAGTTGCCCCAGCGACATGATCAGCAGCGCGGCGCCAACCAGGTTGAAGACCGCTGTCAGGTGTATGGTCTCGCGCATGCGCAGAATGAGAACCACTCCAACGATCAAAACCATCAGGAAGAAGGGGGCCAGGAAACGATGGCGCATCAGATCTGCTAACGGCAGGATGGTTCTTTTAAGATCGTAAACCTGCCCGTAACTGAAAAAGAGTACCAGCAGCAGTGAAGCCAGCAGGGCAGCGCGCTGCCAGCCGCGCACCAGCAAGCGGACAGCCAGCAAAGTTGCCGCCGCCAGCCCGAGTGAAACCAGCAGCGGCCGCGGCAGCACATCGGGGCCTACTTCCCCGGCATTGTTGGCGTACAAAGCCAGCACAGGAAAGATGCCAAAAAGGATTGGATGGTAAGGGGATGATTTCAACCAATGAAAAGCCGGTTTCAACGCAGACAACCTCTGGGAAGCAGAATAGCTCGATTATACCGCGTTGAAAAACCGGATGGTAAATAAAAACCGCAAGGCGGTTGACGCCTTGCGGTTGGGTAAGAAAAGAAGTGTGTGGGAATGCGTGCGGTAATTTTACTGGCGGGCTTAAGAAATGCGCTCGAACTTTGCGCCGGGCGCGCCGCACACCGGGCAGCGGTCGGGGGCGCTGCGTTTTTCAACATAGCCGCACACCGGGCAGACAAAGTAATCAAAATCCTCGTCCTGCTTGCCTTCTTCCAGCAGCGCCAGGGCCTCGCGATAAAGACCCTCGTGCACCTTTTCGACGGCGAAGGCATTCTTGAAGCTGACCACCGCGCGGCGGTCGCCTTCAGCTTCGGCGTCCGCAATCATGCCAGGGTACATGCTGACAACTTCATAGTTTTCCCCATTGATAGCATCCTTCAGGTTCTCGGCCGTCGACTTCACGCCGTCCATGGCCTTGTAATGCGCAATGGCATGCACGGTTTCGCCGGCTGCAGCGGCGCGGAACAACTTGGCAATCTGCGGGTAGCCGTCTGCTTCAGCCTTCTGGGCATAAGCGGTGTACTTGCGGTTGGCCTGCGACTCGCCGGCAAATGCTTCCTTTAAGTTCTCCAAAGTCTTGCTCATGGTTCCCTCCATAATTTGATTCGGGTCCTCCCCGTTTTTGGCTGGTTTAAAGTTAACCGATCTGATCGTCTTTGTCACCTTGCGCAAGTCACCCGCCAGTTGTGATGAAACTCACAAGAAAATCATCCTGCAGGCTAATTCAGCTTATTCTGGTTTGCCCGGATCACAACCGGAAGGTCAATTCGCGCGCCGCACGGTCGTCGTCCAATTCCAGGGTCAGGCGGTGGCGGCTGCGCTCGTACAGCCCGCCGGTGTGACCCAGGCGGCTGTATTCAGGCACGCCGTAGATACACAGCACCAACTTGCGCGCCGGCGGCAGCCAGCCGCCCTGCCGCTCGCCAAGCGACAACCGCAACAGCCCGGGCGTGCACTCCATGTGCAGCGTGCGCAGGCTGTACGCGCCCTGGCGGTAGGCCAGGCTGCGGCCGTCATCCTCATACAGGGTGAAGGCACAATCGCCGGGGTAAATTTCCAGCGTCAGCGGGCTGAACGGCTTTTCGCCGGTGTGTGCCATCTCCGGGCCCAACGGCAGGATGGCGCCGCCGCGCACATAGAGCGGCATGTGCTCCAGCGGAGCCTCGGCCAGGATGTGCTGCCCGCCCGGCAGCGCCTCGCCGCTTTCCCAGGCATACCACTCGCCCTCCGGCAGGTACACGCTGCGCGCGCGCACGCCCGGCCGCACCACCGGCGCGGCCATCAGGAACGGTCCCAGCAGGAACTGGTCGCTCAGGTGAACGGTCAGCGGGTCATCGGGAAAATGGTAGAGCAGCGGGCGCATCACAGGATCACCGCGCTGGCTGGCATTCCAGAAAAGTGAATAAATATACGGCAGCAAGCGGTAGCGCAGGCGCAGATAGGTTCGTGCGATTTCTTCAACCTGCGCGCCGAAGGCCCACGGCTCCTGGCGGATGGTGCCGATGCATGAGTGCCCGCGGCAGAACGGGAACAGCGCCCCGGCCTGAATCCAGCGCGCGAACAGTTCGGGGCTGGCGTTGCCGGTGAACCCGCCGATATCCACGCCCACGAAGGGCACGCCGGAAAGCCCCATGTTGATCAACTGCGGCAGCGACATTTCCAGGTGCTCCCAGGAGGAATGGTTGTCGCCCATCCACGAGGCAGTCCAGCGTTGAATGCCAGCATAGCCCGAGCGGCACAGCGCGAAGGGACGCTCGCCCTCCAGCCCATGCTCCATGCCTTCGTAGCAGGCCTGCGCCATGCCCAGCGCGTACAGGTTGTGCAGTTCGGCGTGTGTGCTGCGTTCGCCCAGCGGTCCCTGCGGCGCATCCAGCGGCAGCGTGCGCGTGCCGCCGCCGCCTTCGCTGAAAGGCCGATCGAAGACCACCGGCTCGTTCATATCGTTCCAGATGCCTGCCACGCCCGCGGCCAGCAGGCGCGCCTGCTGTTGGCCCCACCAGGCGCGCACGTCCGGGCGCGAAAAATCCGGCCAGACCGAATCGTCCGGCCAGACGTAACCGCGCGCCTCTTCGCCCTGCGCATTGCGCACGAAGGCATCCTGTGCCTGACCGCTGGTGTACACCTCGTAAGCGGGATCAACCTTGACGCCGGCATCGGTGATGGCCACCACGCGCACGCCGCGCGCCTTCAGGTCGCGTGTCAGCCCGGCCGGGTCCGGGAAGGTCTCGCGGTTCCAGGTGAAGTCGCGGTAGCCGTCCATGTAGTCAATATCCAGGTGCACGGCGTCCAGCGGAATCTTGCGGCGGCGGAATTCTTCCACCAGGTCGCGCACCTCCCTCTCGCTGCCATAGCTCCAGCGGCTCTGGTGATAGCCCAGCGACCAGAGCGGCGGCAGCGGCGCGCGCCCCACCAGCTCGCCGAAGGACTGCACCACCTCGTCCGGGTTCAGCCCGCACAGGATGTAAAAATCCAGTTCGCCGCCGTCGGCCTTCACGTTCAGCTCGCCGGGTTGGGTCAGGTCAAATTCAGAGCGGAAGGTGTTGTGGAAGAACAGCCCCCAGGCCAGCCCGGGCCGCAGCACCAGCGCAAAGGGGATGGCGATGTACATTGCCTCCACGTCTGGCCCGTGCATGTGATTGGGGTCGGTGGCCCAGTTGATCATGCGGCTGCCGGTCTTTTCCAGCAGCCCTGTGCGCTCGCCGAAGCCGTAGAAATGCTCGCCGGGTTCCACCGGCAGACGCAGCGACAGCGGGCTGCCGGGATGGACGGCAGGCAATTCTTCCAGCCGGCAGAAGCGCTGTTCAGTGAATTCAAAGCACAGCCCGCCCCCGCGCTGGTAGATGAGCTGGAACGCGCCCATCTCAAAGCGAATGCTCTGGCCGTCTTCGCGCAGCGCAACCAGCGGAATGGGAAAATCGTCATCCGCCGCCACCACATCCCACGAGCGGCGCGGCGCGAACTTGCCCTCGGGCGCAATGCGCAGCCGCGCGGTGCGCTCGCCGAGGGCCGAAATGCGCAGGTGAGCGTTTTCGAAGATCAGTTCAAGGTCGCGGCCGCCCTGCCAGTAGCGCAGCAGCGCGCCAAAGTTGTTGAGAATTTGTGTCATGCCTGCCTCACGGGGGATCGTGTTGCTTTGATTCTATCACCGGAAGCCCAAAAGCGACTTGAGAAATGCTGTTCAGGTATATTGAGCGCAGGCCCGGCAAAACCGTCTGCGGAACGTGCTATGATATGGATGAAATTGGTCGATTCCACAAGAGGAAAACATGAACTGGGTATCTCAAAATCGGCTTGCATTGCGCCTGGCCGTGCTGGCGGTTCTGATCGCCGGCCTTTTGGGACCGTGGGGCTATGAGTTCATTTACGTGCCGGACGAATATGTCTGCACGCCGCCCTACGTGCGCGTGCGCAGCAACTTTTGCGGCGACCCCTTATCAGGAATCTGGTTCATTTCCTACCTGGGCCTGGGTTTTTTCAGCGTGCTGGGCGCGGTGGTTTCAGGCCAACGCTCCTTCCAGGATGCCGGCCGCGAATTGCTCTCCGTCCTGGCCTGGCTGCCAGCGATGCCGCTGATCGGCACACTGCTGCTAACCCTGCGGCCGGCCAGCCGCGGATTGAGGGGGTTTCAGCTTGCAGCGCTGCTGCTGGCAACCGGCATGACGGTATTATTCATCACAGCCAATCCCGACAAAGGCGATCCCCGCCTGTGGGGGCCGTGGCTTTTCCTGGTCGGGCTGCTGGCAGGCCTGATCGTCGAATGGCGCCTGGGGCAGGCAAAATGAGCCCTCAATCTTCCTGAGATTTCAAATCCGCAGCCCTTCCACACCCTCAGCCCATATTGGAGCAAACCGCATGGCCGAGAACCTTTTTCACGAGATCGAATATCCCTCCAGCCGCACGTTCACCTTCGATATGGGCAAATTGGCGGCAGGCAGGCATCACGTCCGGGCTTTGTTGGAGGTGGATGTCACCGACGCCTGGGACGCAGTCCTGCAAAGCCGGCGCGGCGGCCGCAAGGTCTCCTTCACCGCATGGCTGCTCAAGGTGACCGCCGACTGCGTGGCGCTGCACCAGCCCGCGGCAGGCTTCAACCGCCCGGCACGCAGCCGGGTGATGGTCTTTGAGGATGTGGACATTTCGATCATGGTGGAAAAAGAAGTCAACGGGACGCCCGTGCCGCTGCCCTATGTAGTTCGCCAGGCCGACCGGAAAACAATTTTTGACATCCAGGATGAAATCGCCGCGGCCAAAAGCCAGAGCGTTGATGAACAAAACTACGTGCTGGGCAAAAGCGGCAGTCCAGCCTGGATGAAGTGGTTCACGCGCCTGCCGCAGGGGCTACGGCTGCTCCTCTTTCGCATCTATCTCAGCGATCCGCGGCGCGTGAAGGCGGCCATGGGCAACGTCATGGTGACCACGGTCGGCATGCTGGGCCACACACACGGTTGGATCCTGCCGACCAGCATCCATCCGCTGTGCCTTGCGCTGGGCTCGCTCAACGAGCAGGCTGCCGTGCGCCGCGGGCAAATCGAAAAGCGCCGCATTTTGCACCTGATGGTGCTGGTGGATCACGACGTGATCGACGGTGTGCCGGCTGCCCGCTTCGTGGACGACCTGGTGCAAAAGATGGAAGCGGGTTACGGACTGGTGACATAAACAAATCGGGCGCGGTCTCTGACCGCACCCGATCGATCGAGCTTTGTTTGCCAAAATTCAGCCGTTTACAGGCGCAGCGTGCCCAGCTTGGCTTCCATGCGGCGGCTCATCACCTGCCGGAGGTGGTTCTTTTCTTCCTGCAAAATCACCTTGAAGTCATCCGGCTGCAGCATCGGATACAGGCCGATCAGTTCCTGCACAAACAGCACGGCGTCGCGCTCGCCCTGTTCGGCCAGCGCGTACAGTTCGTCCTTGTCGGTGAACGTGGCGGCCTTTTTGGCCAGCGCGTCGGCTTCGGTCACGGCATTGTTCTTGACCAGCAGTTCCAGGTATTCCGCCTGGTCGTCAGTGACCTCAACCGTCAGACCCTTGGAATCAGCATATTTTTTGAGCAGGGCGGTGTAGATGGCATAATGGCGCTCTTCATCTTTGGCGAGATGCTCGAAGAATTGCGCTCCGAGCTTGACGTTGGCAGCGAACTGCCTGTACATGGCGGCAGTCGCCTGTTCGTTGACTGCCATCATCTTGAAGAACTCGGTCCCGTCAAATTGTTTGGCCATGTTTCCCTTCCTTTTTGGTAACAGAACGCATGTCTAAACATCGAAATCTGATCTTATTTTATAGAATTTCATGTGCCAGGGCAAGCAAAAACGGCGGGCAGTCTGTACATCTTCCTTCCCGCCGGGCAGTGTGCGTTATTCAATTATAGGGTCTGGAAACAGGCCAGGCCGCGTTATGCCCCCCTAAAGTGGAGGCTGGGCCTGCGGCGGATTCAGGCGCGATTTCACGTCCTGCAGGTCGCTGCGGATCTCGGAGAGGGTTTCATTGATGCGGAAGAACAGGATGACCTGCTCGCAGATGATGCGCACAACCACCGGGCCGACCACAATGATCAGCAGCCCGCCGAGAGCGCCAACTGCGCTGCCGTAGCGCCCCAGGTTGGAGAAAAACGTCACCAGCCCAACAATTGCCATCAGGCCTGAACCGATCCAGAAAATAAAACGAATGATGGTTGGAGTGATCATCTTGCGGAAGGAGAAAAATTCTTCCATGGCTGCCTGTCCTTTCATGAAAATGGGTTTCTCCATCATTATGGCACAGGTTTAGAAAGCGGCAGGTTGAAAACGAGCGGAATTTATAAAAAAAACCGCCACCCTGGGCGGTTCAATCAAAAATCTTACATCTACAATTCTTCAGGCTCCTCGTCGAGGACTCGAACCTCGAACCTAGCGGTTAACAGCCGCCCGCTCTGCCGATTGAGCTAACGAGGAAGGCGAGTGTTATTATATGCGATTCGCCCGGCTTGTCAAGGTGAATGCTTCTCGAACAGGCCCAGTTCCACGTAGTGCCACCAGCCCTGCTGCAGCGCGTAGAACCAGGTCATGCTGGCAGCAGCGCGGGGGTTGGCGATGCCCGCCTCGCAGCAGCCGCCGTGAAAGACGTAATCAAACTGCGCCGGCCAGGTCTGCCCGTCGTAGGAAATGCCCGTCTTGCCTTCTTTGAAAAACAGGAAGAACGGTTTGCCGTCCAGCATGCGGAAGTTGAAGATCTCGCGGAAGGCGGCCTTTGCGTTGTACAGCTCTCCTTCCACCACCAGCGCGCCGTTCACCTCCAGCACCCAACGGCCGGCCCAATTCCAAAGCCCGTAGATCGGCGTGGCACCGGCATGCTGCAGCATGGCATAACGGTAAACCTCCTGCCCGTCCACGCTGACGACTGCGGCATACTGGTCAAACGAACCGGCCTCTTCGCGCACCGTCACCGTCCGTCCGGCCGAGGTAATGCTGAACCCACCCTGCAGCGCGCCCGCGTTGCGCAGATCGGCGCGCCGCTCAAGCACTGCAGCCGGGATGCGCGCTTCAAATTCAAACCGCCCGGGCCCATCCAGGCTGGCGGCCACAATCGGGTAACTCTCCATGGTCAGCGGGCCCAGGCGGCTGACCAGCGGCTCAATCGACGCCGGCAGGCTGGCCGGGTCGGGCGTGGCCAGTGCCGAAGGCGTGGCAGCCGGGGCATCCGGCAGGTCCAGCGAGAAGGCAATCAACTCGGCGTGCAGCGCATCCACGGCCAGGCGCAGGAAAACCGGTTGGCCGGCGCGGGTGGGGTCGGGCAGCAGCAGCGCGGCCTCGGCCCCGGCGGGCGCATCTTCGCCGGGCAAAATCAGGCACGGATCGCTGCGCAAGTCAACCACGCCCCACTGCTGCCGGATGGAGTGCAGTACCGGGCGGCTGCCGTAGCGTTCGGGGTGCAGGTTGGCTTCCATCTCGCAGGCCTGGTCGACACTCACGCCGTAGCTTTTAAAGGACTCCAGACGGGCAAAGCCGTTTTCGCCGCTGAAGGCTGCATCGCCGGTTTGCTGCCATTCGCGCGGCACGGCAAAAGCGAGTTGGTAAGCGGCGCTGGTATAGGAAAACCAGGTGCGCGGTGCGCGGCGCTCGAAAACGTGAGTGCCATCATCGACCGGCTGCAGCGACTCAGCCAGCCACAGCAGCAGGTCGTCGCTGATCGCGCCCGGCCAGCCGGTGTTCGACAGGCGCAGCGTGTAGGTCAGGCCGTTCTCCTGCCAGAACAGCGACGGCTCGCCGGCGAAATTGCGGTAGAGATAGCCGGAGGTTCCGCGCACGCCGGTTTCACGGCGGGCGTCGCCCGCACCTGAAACCGCAGCCGGTGCCAGCAGCCGGAACCATTCCTCCACCGCGAGTTGCAGACTGGACTGTGTGAAAACGATGCGGCGCGCCGCAGCCGGGTCGGCATCCGCGTCACGGAAGGTGCTTTCCACGGTCTGCGAACCGTCGGCAAAGGTCTTCACCTTCACGTCGTCGCCGCCCCTCAGCCCCGTGGGGATGAAGGTGAGCCCAAGCAGCCCAAAACGAACCTGCGCCTCCAGGTCCTCCGCTGGCAGGCTAAATTCCTCCTGTGCGACGGGCGCGGTTTTCACCCCCACAGCGGTGGGCTGCTCGGTGGGCGCGGGCAGCACGGTGGCGGTGCCAGTCGGGGCAGCCGGAGCCGGGCCGCAGCCTACCAGCGGCAGCAGGATGAGCAGGGTGATGAGCAATCGAAGTTGCATATCCTGATTATAGTGTGTCCCGGGCCTTTTCGCCTCTCAAATCCGCAAGCTTCAAGGGCAAAGCTGTGACATTTTCCCGCCAAACAGGTGACATTCGCAACGGCCGGAATTGTTGACACTTTCTGTCTGATTGTGCTATTCTTTCGACAGCAAACAGCTTTCATAAGTCTCAGGAAAGGACTTACAACCATGGCTTATCAAATTGACGCGAATGAATGCATCGCCTGCGGTGCCTGCGAACCCGAATGCGCCGAAGGCGCGATCTCGGAACAGGGCGGCGTGTACGTGATCGACGCTGCCAAGTGCCAGGATTGCGGCAATTGCGCAGACGTTTGCCCGGTGGGCGCGCCCAAGAAGATGTAATTTATACATCCCAGTATTTGTTTCCACAAGAGCAGCCGGCCCTTCCGGCTGCTTTTTGGTTTGCCGCGCAGAATATTTGACATTCTATTTTTCACGGATATAATCATCATCAATCTATTTAGTCGATTTATCTATCAAGGAGATGCTCTTTCTATGCTGCAAACAATCCTGATCACCCTGCACAACATTTCGCGCTGGCTGGTGCTGGTCTTCGGCATCCTGGCTGCGGCGCGCGCGTTCTCTGGCTGGCGCGGCAAGAAAGCCTGGACCCCGGCTGACGACCGCGCGGGCGTGCTGTTCACCTCGCTGCTCGACCTGCAATTGCTCTTTGGCCTGGTGCTCTACTTCACCAGTCCGTTCATGGCGCCCATCCTGAAGAATTTTGGCGCGGCGATGGGAAATGCAGGTGCGCGCTTCTTCGCCGTTGAACACCTCGGCGCAATGCTGCTGGCAATCATTGTGGCACACGTGGGGCGTTCCCTGTCAAAAAAGGCGGCCACAGACAAAGCCAAGCACAAGCGCGCGGCCATCGGGTTCACCGTGGCGCTGGTGCTGATCCTGGCGGCCATTCCCTGGTCGCGCCCGCTGCTGCAGTTCTTCGGGCTGTTCACCCTGTAAGAAGATGTTCTGAGGGATGCGTTCTGAGTAAAGAGAGCCCCAAAAAGGCTCTTTTTTGTTTGCACACGCCCTGGCGCAACGGAAGAAACCCCTTTCCGGCAGGTGTCAGGCGATTGTAAGGATTTTAGACGCTTCACGGTTTGACGAAACGCCCGCAAGCTGTAATAATTTAACCGCGAATGTGAGCGCAGCATGGCCAACGAAACCGTCCTCGTCATTGAAGATAATTTTGACAACCTTGAACTGGTGCGCTTTGTGTTAAGCCAGGCCGGCTTTGCCGTGCTTTCGGCCACCGACGGGCGCAGCGGCCTGAGCACCGCGCGCGAGAAGCTGCCCGACCTCGTGCTGCTCGATCTGTCGATCCCGGAAATAGACGGCTGGCAGGTGGCGGCGCAATTGAAGGGCGACCCGGCCACGGCGCACATTTGCGTTGTGGCGCTCACCGGCCACACCCTGCCCGGCGACCGCCAGCGCGCCTTCGAATCCGGCTGCGACGGCTACATCTCCAAGCCGCTGGACTTGCCCAACTTTGTCAGCGAAATCCAGGCCCTGCTCAAGCAATCCCAGGCCCGCCGCAGTTGACGGCGGGTTTTTGATTAAGGAGATTCACCACAGAGGCTCAGAGCACACAGAGAAGAGATACTTGAAAGAGAGAAGTGAGAAAAGAGAAGAAAATTCAGTCATCTGACGAAACAATCCATCATTAAAAATCCAGAACTGTCTGTCTCGTGGTTTTTTCTCAGTGAACTCGGTGGTCTCGGTGGCTTTCTTCTTCCTTTCCCTTTCCCCTCTTTTTTGCATTACAATCTCTCACATGCCTGCTTCTGATGATGCCATCCGCATCGACCGCCTGATCCGCTCAAAGCGGCGCACGCTGGCACTGCAGATTGGCGCGGACGGACGTCTGACCGTGCGCGCGCCGCTGCGCCTGCCGCTGCGCGAGATCGAGCACTTCTTGCAGGCGCGCGCCGATTGGATTCGCAAGCACCAGGAACGTTTCCGCACCCGTCCCGCGCCTGAACACCACTACCACCCCGGCGAGTGCTTCCTCTACCTGGGCGCCGAGTACCCCCTGGCAGTGGTGCAAGCCGCCCGCCCGGCGCTGGCGCTGGTCAATGGCGAATTCCGCCTGTCGCGGGCTGCGCAGCCGCGTGCCCGGCAGGTGTTCACCGCCTGGTACCGTGCCCGGGCGCGCGAGGTCTTCGCGCAGCGGGCAGAGGTGCACGCACGGCGGATGGGCGTGAGCTATGAAAAGCTGCGCATCAGCTCGGCACGCACGCGCTGGGGCTCGTGCAGCAACCAGCGCACGCTCAGCTTCACCTGGCGGCTGGTGATGGCGCCGCCCGAAGCGATCGATTACGTCGTGATTCACGAGCTGGCGCACCTGCAGGTGCGCGGCCATTCGCGCGAGTTTTGGTCGCTGGTGGCGCGCTGGATGCCCGGTTGGCAGCCGGCTGCCGCCTGGCTGAAGGAAAACGGCTACAAACTCTCGCTGTGAGGCTCGCCGGGCACGTACAGGCTGGTCACGTCGCCCTGGTCGTTGCCCAGCGCGTCGGGCGGGCAGCGCAGCAGCCAGTAGGCCACCCACAGGTCGCCCACCGCGCCGGCCGCGTTGAACACCACCACCAGCACCAGCAGCGGCACCCAGCGCACCGGCACAAGCGCCAGCAGCAGGATTCCAATCAGCGTAATGCCGACCAGCGGCGCCAGGCTGGTGACAAGGTACGGCGTGCGCCGCACGTACCAATCCGGCGCGGCGGCAAAGGCATACGCGCCGCGGAAGCCGAATTTGGGCCGCGTGCCGGTGTAATGCCAGAAAAAGATGCCGTGAAAGGCTTCGTGCACCACCATCATCCCAAAGGTCGCGCCCAGCAGAGTCAAAATCACCGGCAGAAAGTCCCCGGCGCTCTCAATGGAGAAGCTGAAGGCGGCAGCCGCGTCCTGCGGGCGCAGCCAGCGCAGCAGCGAAAGCATCAACACGCTGGCCAGGCCCAGCAGCAGCAGGCTGACCAGGTTGAGCAGGAGCAGCGGCGCGGTATCACGGATGGACAGGCGTTTGAACAGGCGGTAGTGTGCGGGAAGGTTTTGGGTGGCGTTCATGGATGGGCTGTGTAGTTAATGGATCGAAATTCAACTGGAATGGGAATTGCTCAACGTCATTTATTAAACCACGAAAAATGCGAAACAAAGAATGGAAAAATTGGGTGCACTACGGGGCCGGGTATCCGCCGGGCGTATTGGTGGGCCAGGGGGTCAGCGTAGCGCCGCCGGGCTGCGGGCTGGCCGCAACGCCGGGCGTGGCGCTGATTTGCGGTACCGCAGGCTGGCTGGCAGGCGGCAGGGTGGCGTTGAGCCCTGGCACGGCCTGCGTGGCCGGCAGGGTGACCGCCGGCGCGGTGGCGCGCGGCGTGGGGCTGGGCAGTCGGCGCTCACCGATCAGCCAGGAGCCAATCAGCAGCACCGTGGTGATCATCGCGGCCAGCAGCACAATCAACAGCGCACGCAGCACCCTGCGCACCGGGCTGGCCCGCCGGGGCTTGACCGGCCCCGAATCAAACGGTTCGCGCGGCAGCGGCCGGGTGGCATGCACATCCACGGAGCCGCGCGGTTCACTTTGCCGGGCGGCGAAGTTTTCGGGCACCTGGATGGCAATGACGGTGATGTTGTCGCTCCCGTTGCGGCTGCAGGCCAGGTCGACCAGCGTCTGCGCGGCACGCTCAATGGGCAGCGCGCGCAGCGTGGAATAAATTTCGCCGGCGGTGACCACATCGGTCAGACCGTCGCTGCACAGCAGCAGCACATCATCAGGCATCAGCGGCAACCCCTGGTTGGCCTCAGCCTGGGTATCGCTCTCACCGCCCAGCAGACGCATGCGCACATCCACATCCGGGGGGGTGGGCGAGCCCAGAAAGCGCCGGATGACATGCGCGTTGGGATGGTTTTGCACCTGCTCCGGCTGAAGCAGCCCGCTGTCCAGCGCCTCCTGAATCCAGGTGTGATCGGTGGATAGCTGCAGGATGTTCTGCCCGCGCACCAGGTAGATGCGCGAGTCGCCCACAGTGGCCGTGTAGAGCCGCCGCCCGATGATCCAGGCGACCGCGCAGGTTGCGCCCATGCCTTGCAGGCGCGCATCCGACCTGGCATGGGTGAGGATGCCCTGGCTGGCAGCCTGGACGCTTTCACGCAGCGAAGCCAGCGGCAGACGGCCGTCGCTGGCCGCCAGGTTTTCGCTGATCTGGTTGACGGCAATCTCAGCCGCCACTTCACCGGCGCGGTGCCCGCCGATCCCATCGCTCAACACGGCCAGCAGGGCTGGCGTGGCATTTTCCTCGCTCAGGTGGTAGGCTGTCACCGCGTAGCGGTCTTCATTTTTCTTGCCAGCCATGCCGGGGTGGGTTAAAGCCGCCACCGGCAGGTGCGACTGTTCAACGCGGATCATGGGCGTTCCTCTTCATAAGGCACGACCTGCGGCTGTGCCAGCTCGCCGGGATGAGTGAGTTCAAAGCGGAAAGCTGCCCGTCCAATGTGCACCAGGTCGCCGTGTTCCAGGCGGGTGCCGCGCGACGAAACCGGCGCAAAGTTGACCCAGGTGCCGGCCACCGATCCATCATCCGCCAGGTGAAAGCTGCCGTCGGGAGCGCGGTACAGGCGCGCGTGCAGCGGATCGACGCTGGGATGGTCAACCACCAGAATGGCCTGCCGCGCATCGCGCCCCAGCGTGATCTCACGGCGATCCAGGGGGATGCGGCTGCCCGGAATGGGCACAGCGTGCAGCGCGGCGCTCAGATCTTCGCTGTCGGGCAGGCGGCGCAGCACAGCCGGCGGCCCGGAAGGCGAACCTTTGCGGGCCGCTGCTTTGCGGGCGGGTTCGCTGCGCACAGGCACCGGCTGGGTGAGCGGGTCGCGCTCCAGGCGGCGCTTCTGGCCGCGGCTGAGGGTGGGCGCGCGCCGGCGGCGCTGCAGCACCAGGATGAGCACGATCAAGGCCACCGCCAGGGCACCCACAATCATCCACTGTTCGCGGCTCAGTACCTGAAGAAAAGGCAGGTCGGGCTTGGGTGCGACGTTGAGCTGCACAGGGAGCTGGATGCTGCGCTTGCTCAGGCCGAGCTGATCGACGGCCTCCAGCTGCAGCACGGCCTTGCCGCTTTGTTGATAACCTCCCAGTGGCCAGGTGAAGCGGTCAAAGGGTTCTTCCAGGTTTTCATCCACCAGCACGCCGTCGGCATACAGGCGCGTGGCCTGAAGCGCGCGCGGATGGCCGTCGCCAAATTCGATCAGCGCTTGGATTTCGACGCTGGCAGGGATAATTGCGGCTTCCACCTCGCGCGATGGGGCCGTCCAGCCCAGTTCCAGCGCAGCCGGCGGCGCCAGGAAGATGGGATTGGGCGGCTGCACCGTCAGCGAAAAGCTGCGCGGCGCGCTGGCCAGCGTCTGCCCGTCAAATTGCGCCTGCACGGCCGCATCGTGCGAGCCGCTCCGGGCGATTTGCGAAGTCCACTTGGCCTGGTAGACCTGACGCAGCGGAGCAATTGCCTGCTCAAGGTCTGGCAGCGGCTCGGGACCGCTGAAGACGAAGAATTGCCCGCCGCTCTGCTCAGCCATGGCCTTCAAGGGCGCCACCAGCTCCGGCGTGCGCTCGGGCGCGTTGGCCGGTGCCACCAGCCAGACGTGCACCGTGACGCCCAACTGGCTGGCGCGCACGCTCAGGTTGGTCAGCGCGTCCAGCGAGCCGGCCAGCGGCAGCGGCGTGATGTAGAGCAAAAAGCGCTTCATCAGCGCCGAGGGATTCGGGTCGGTGGCCAGGTCCAGCGCCTGCGAAAGGCTGACCAGCGAGGACTGCTGCCGGGCCAGGTCGGGCCGAAATTCCTGCAGAGCCTGCGCCCATTCGTCCGAGCCGCGCAGGCGGATGGTTTGCAGCCCGGTGTTAGAAGCCAGGCTGAAATCGTCGTTGACGCCGGGCGGGTTGGCGGCCAGCCAACTCAGCAGCGCGGTTTGAATCGCGTCAAAGTGCGAAACCCCTGAGTAGCGGTTGGCAAAGGTGGGGTTGAGGTTGTAAGCCAGGATGACCTGCACGCCGGGTTCCACCTGTTGCAGCGAATCCAGCCGGAGGGTCTGGCCGTCTTCCAAAATATTGACCTGCTCGCGGGTCAGGCCGTTGCGGAACTGGCCCTGCGCGTCGTAGGCCTCAAAGTAGAGCGTCATGGCGGGGAAATCGCCAGATTCCAGCGCGGCAACGCGCAGCGTGCCCTGCGCATCCTGCGCCGCAACCGGCGCGGCGCATGCCAGCAGGGCGGCGACGAGCAGCGAAGCGCACAGCCGCCGCGCGGTGAGTTGAAATCCGCGCTGCCGGGGGATAGCCATGATCAAATTGTACTCGATTTGCGCGCCGGGGCAACCAAAAATCGCCCGGCGCATGCGGGGCAGGTTGCTTAAGCGGCAAAATCCATGCCCTTTTGGCCTGGATTGGCCGGAATCAATTCTTAATCCGGCCTATAATATTTTCATGGGCGCATTTTTCACCGGGCTTTCCGCATTGACCCATCCGGCCGCGTTGAGCGCCATTGCGCTGCTGCTGCTCAACGATCACGTATTCAAGCACTATTTCCCATCCGTGCTGACCGGAAAAATTAGCGACTTCGCCGGGTTATTGTTCTTCCCGCTGCTGCTTTCGGCGTTGATCGGGATGCTGGAAAAAAGACCGCGCCGCGCGGCGGTCTGGGGCTTTGCGCTGACCGGGTTGGTTTTTGCCGCGCTCAAACTCCATCCGCCAGCCGCCAGTTGGGCCAGCGCGGCTTTAAGCCGGCTGCTGGACGCGAATGTTTGGATCACCCCGGACCCGACCGACCTGTCGGCCCTGATCATGCTGCTTCCAGCCTGGCATCTCTGGGGGAGCGCGCCCACCAGGCAGTATGACCGCCGGCTGGGTTATGCTGCTCTGGCGGTTGGAACGCTGGCCAGCGTGGCAACATCGCCCTGCCCGCCGCCAATGCTGATCACCCGGCTCGCGCAGACGGAAAGCGTGATGTATGCCTGGGGCAGCGGATCGATCTTTCGAAGTGATGACGGCGGGTTGACCTGGACGATTAGCAACGTCGTGCCGGAACCGCAGCAAACGGAGCTGCAAACAACGGCGCCTCTGCCCAAGACCGTTTGTGAAGAAGCCAACCCGCTGCGCTGCTACCGCGTTGGGGTGAAAGAACTGGCGGTCGAATTTTCCGGGGATGGCGGCAAGACCTGGCGCCTGGATTGGCACATTCCAGCCGGTCGGCTGGCCTTTATGAACCGCGCCCGCAGCGGCATCCTGTCCTGTGAGCGTGAGGTCATTGGCGGACCGTTTGACCTGCTCATTGATTCAAACGATTCGGTGGTGGTTGCCATGGGCAATGAAGGCGTGCTGGTGGGCGGCGCGGGTGCCTGGCAGCGCATTGCTGTTGGCAGAACCAGCGGACCAACGCCATTTCGGAAAAATATTTTTGAGGCGCCGTTTGTGGTGTATTGGGAAGTGCTGGCAAGCGTATTTATTGCTTATGCGTATTGGATCGGTTTGACATTCTGGGCTGGGCGACAGGCCACGCAGGGAAAACGCGCCGGTTGGTTGTTTATACTTTGGTGGGGATTGTTGTTTGCGTTCCTTTTTGTTGTTTATCTTTTCTTTGATGCGACCATGATGAGCCGGGTAAATCCGGAACTCATTTTCGGTGTGTTTGGCCTGGGCGTGCTGATAATCCCCCCGCTTACCTGGTGGCTGGCTTCGCGCCAGGTGACTCAGCCAGCCGCGTTTCGCCGGGCGGGAACCAGCGCGTTCGGCTGGTCGCTGGCATTGCTTCTGGCGATCGGGGTTCCATTCCTTGCGTGGGTGATTGGTTTTCCGCCGTTCTACTGGATGGCGGTTGTAATTGCGCTTGCGGTAGCGATTTGGATGGGGCGAAAGGGAGCACGCAGCGTGACGCGGCAGGTGAAAGCTGCGATGGTGTTGCGCTCCGTTGCAGAAAGTGACAGTCTGATCGGGTAAGGTGCTGGCCAACAGTTGGATCATGAAAAAAGACGAAACTTGAGGGATAAATGGAGAAGATAACGGCTTAATTCAATATCATTTATTCTGTTTTGTGATTCTTAAAAAATTGCCTGTATGCAAACGCAAACAAATTCTCTATAATTTGATCTATGAAATCAAAAATACGTGCGCACGCTTTGCTTTTATTGGTCTTTCTCGTGACGCTGCTGTCGCTGCCCGCCGGCGCGGTACACGCCGCCGACCCGACCCCGCAGGAGTTGATCGCCGCGGTCAATGCGCTGAGAGCCGCCAAAGGCCTGACTGCCTATACATTTGATTCCGGGCTCAGTTTCTATGCCCAGGCGCAGGCCGATTACATGGCCTCCACCGGCACGCTCACCCACACCCGGCCCGACGGCTCGGTGCCCTGGGGCAGCGGCCTGAAGGAGAACATCGCCTACGGCCAGCAAATGACCCCCCACATCGCCGTCAACCAGATCTGGACGGACGCGCTGCATTACGACCCGATGGTGCTGCCCGGCGGCGCGGTGGGCGCGGGCGTGGCCAGCAGCGGCGGCGATATTTACTTCAGCCTGGTCGTGCGGCCCTCCGGCGTGGCGGCTTCCACCCAGCCCGTCCAGTCGCCCACCCAGTCCTCCGCGGGGCAGGTGGCGCAGGTGGTTCCCACGGCCACCGCCACAGCCACAATTGCGGTCAGCGGCGACGGCGCGATCACCCACCTGGTTGTGCTGAACGATACGCTCACCTCCATCGCGGCCAAATACGGCGTGACAGTCGATGAAATCAAGCGCCTCAACAACATCGGCGCCGATAACCTGATCTTCCTGGGCACCACGCTGATCATCCGCGCGGCCAACACGGCCACCCCCACCCCCGAACCCAGCGCCACCCCCTCACCTGAAACGCCGACCGCGACGCTGCAGCCGACCGAGCAACCGGCGGCCACGCAAACACCCACGATGACGCCCGAGCCCACCGCCACCCCCACCCCGGCAGGATTCTTCTCAGGCGTGCCGGGCTTCTTCTCGCGCAACCTGGGCGGCCTGATCGTTGGCGCGCTGCTGGGACTGGCCGTGGGGTTCTTCGTGGCGCAGTTCGGTAGAAGAAGGTAAGCGGGATTCACCACAGAGACACGGAGAACACGGAGAAGAAAAGAAATTGAGAAAAGAAGCCAACGATCGACTCGCGTTGGCTTTTTTTGCTTACGGTTCACGGCTCACGATTCACGAGTTACGTCTTGTTTCTCCGCCTCACTCATCACCCAGACCTCATCACCTCTTTCAATGGTACAATTGTCCTATATCATGGATCGGAGGCACGCATGAAGCAATTCTGGGTGGAAGGATTGGTGCAGCCGCGCGGACGCGGCAAAAAAGCCGCGCCGGTCGAGCCGTTCAGCCGCGCCTACTGGGCCGAAACGCCCGCCGAAGCGCTGCAAAGCGCCGAAGCCGACCTGAACGGCGGCGCCTGGGTGGAAGGCCCGCGTGTTGTGCTGACCTCGGAAGCCGAGCGCATGCGCTCGCTGGGCGCGCCGGAGCTTCCCGGCATGCCCGCGCCGAAGAAGCCCGGCAAGAAGAAATGAACCCGCAGGCCCCATTCCAGCGCGCCGCGGTGGTGGGCGTCACCGGCAGCGGAAAAACCACGCTGGCCGGCGCGCTGGCCGCGCGCCTGGGCGTGCCGCACGTGGAAATGGACGCGCTCAACTGGCAGCGCGGCTGGCAGCCCATCGAGCGGGCCGAGTTCCGCCGCCGGGTGGATGCCGCCACGGCCGCACCGGGCTGGGTGACCGACGGCAATTACCGCGAGGTGCGCGACCTGGTGTGGGGGCGCGCCCAGGCACTGATCTGGCTGGACTACCCGCTTTGGGTCAACCTGTGGCGACTGCTGCAGCGCAGCCTTCATCGTATCATCACCCGCGAGGAACTGTGGAACGGCAACCGCGAGAGCGTGCGCGGGCAGTTCTTCAGCCGCGATTCGCTCTTCGTGTACGCCGTGCGCTCGCGCCGCGGGCTGCGCCAAAATATCCGCCGCGCGCTGGAGGATGATTACCCGCACCTGCAGGTGGTTCACCTCACCAGCCCGCGCGAAGCGGAGCGCTGGCTGGCCGAATTTGCACCTGAAAAGAGAGCCCAGGATGAAAACCGTATCACTGCGTGAAATCACCCCCGAAAACTGGGAGGCCATTCTCAAATTGGCCGTGCGGGACGACCAGAAGAACTTTGTGGCCAGCAACCTGTATTCGCTGGCTGAGGCCAAAATCTTCCCCGAACACGTCCCCCTGGCAATTTACGCCGATGAGCAGCCGGTGGGCTTTTTGATGTACACCTTCGAGCGCAGCCGCAAGGAATGGTGGATCTTCCGCCTGATGATCGCCGCTGGCGAGCAGGGCCAGGGCTACGGGCGCGCCGCCATGCAGCAGGCCATCGCGCGCATGCACGCCCAGCCGGGCTGTGACCGGATTTTTATCAGCTTTGAGCCCGAAAACGCGCCCGCCGAACAGCTCTACCGCAGCCTGGGCTTTGTGCCCAACAACGAAGTCTGGGGCGGCGAGGTCGTCTTTCGGCTGGATCTGCCGGAGGCCATGGAAGCACTCCCGAAATAGCCGCCGCTCTGGCTTGTCAAGCGGTTCACCATCAGGTACACTAATACCGTTGGAAAATTGGTTTTTGTTCATTAAGGAATTTAGTCATGCTCGAAACCAAACCGATCCGCGTCCTGCTGGTGGACGACCACGCCGTTGTGCGCAGCGGCCTGAGCGCGTTTTTGACCATCTACGATGACCTGGAACTGGCCGGCGAGGCCCGCGACGGCGCCGAAGCCGTGCGCCTGTGCCGGCAGCTGCAGCCCGACGTGGTGCTGATGGACCTGGTGATGCCCGAAATGGACGGCGCCACCGCCACCAAGCAAATCCGCCAGGCCTGCCCGCGCACGCAGGTGATTGTATTAACCAGCTTCCGCGAGGACGAACTGGTGCAGGGCGCGCTGCAGGCCGGGGCGATTGGCTACCTGCTGAAGAACGTGGCCGCCGATGAGCTGGCCCGCGCCATTCGCGCGGCGGCAGCCGGGCGCGCCACGCTGGCCCCCGAGGCCGCCCAGGCGCTCATCCATGCCGCCACCCAGCCGCCCGCGCCGGGGTTTGACCTGACCGAGCGCGAGCGCGAGGTGCTGGGGTTAATGTCGCGCGGCCTGAGCAACAACGAAATCGCCGACAAGCTGGTCATCAGCCGCTCAACGGTCAAATTCCACGTCTCCAGCATCCTCTCCAAGCTGGGCGTTGCCAGCCGCACCGAAGCCGTGGCCATGGCACTGCAAAATAAGCTCGTCAAATAAGCCTGTTTTCTTTTCAAAACCGCTGCCGCCGCTATCCCCGGCGGCAGTTTTTGTTAGCCAAATGGGCAGGAAAGAAACTAATCAGCCGATGAGACCCAATACCCGCCAATTGTGTCTGGCTGCCGCACGGCATCCACCTTATCATAACAGCATACCGGAACACACGACCGTTTTCCGGCAGGAGGTAAGAATGGAACAGTTCGGAAAATCAGACTGGATTGACAGCGAATTGATCGAAAAGCGCCGCCGAGAAATTTACCAGGCCGCCGAAAACGAACGCCTGGCCCGGCAGGTGCCGCACGAATCGCTCATCGAGCATGCCGTCGCCTGGCTGCGCCGCCACGAACAAAAGGAAACCGCCATTCCCATCCAGAAGGCTGTCTCTTCTCACCGCTAAGCAAATCCAAGCGAATATCCACCGCCCCGAGGCAATTTCCGGGGCGGATTTATTTTATTTTGTATTGACCGTTGAATCATACCGGTAAAGCGTTCCATCGGCTGTCACCTTCACAGGGGTGGAAGCATTGAGAAATGTCGCCTTGCGCGCAGCGTAATCATTTGAAAAGCATTCCTGAAAAAAACGGTCGAGATCTTCATCCAATACTGCGAGCAGCATCCCATCCCGATAACGCTGATCATTTTCCGAGGTGCTTTCGCCAAATGGAATTTCAGCCCGGGCGGTGATGTTGTCACAGGTAAAATCCTGGAACTCATACGGATACTTGCTGGTATGAAGCAGAATTAACGCAGATTGATTTGAAATCAGTTTGCTGGTGTTTGGTAAGGCGATGATGGCCTGCATGAACTCGGAATTTACGTATTTGGGCTGTAAATAGCCTTCTTCATTCCGATGTTGTTCTCCGATCATCTTCAGCGTGTCCAGGGCATACAACGGCAGAAATACCACCAGGAGTGTTCCGATGAGAACGGATGGGAAATATTTCCTTCTATCTGTGATTCCCTTTAAGGATGAACTCAGACCTGCAATTGCGGCGATAAGTAGAGCCGGGATCAGCATAACTAACGTGCGATGATTAATGTCCGGTGAAATGGATGTAAACACGTAGGACAGGAAAAACACGATCAAAAAGGATATACACAGCAAAAGCGCGACGAATGCGGTCAGGATGCCAGCATCGCGCTCTTGGTACAACTTTTTATACTGCTTATGAAAAATCCCAATCATAATACCCGTCAGCAGGGCCAATACAGCCAGAGTCAGCCAACGGCGTACGCGCGCATCGCTGATCCACATTGCGGGCGGGATCCATTGGATGACCGTATCCGCAACACCAAAAAAAAATTGCGCGCAAAGGCGGTAAAAGTTTTGAGGAATTTCAAACGCGCGGCTGGTATCGGCTGGAAAAACAAACCATTTTAAGATGAACCAATAAAGCAATGGAATAATGGCGATGATTCCATATGCGCAAGCCAGCAGCCATTTTTTAGATCTGGAAACGGGTAAGAATAACAATATCGCAGCACAGCCCAAAAAAATACTGGCAATACCGATAAATCGGGTGAAGGCAGCCAATCCTGCAAGCACGGCGGAGCAAACCAGCCACCCAACCGAAGACCTGGGATGAATCAATCCTTCCACTAAAAGAAACAGAGATGGCAATGCTAGGAATAAAAATAAAGGCTCTGACATTGCATTCCGAAAATTTGTGTAAAAACGTGGATTTGCCAGCAAAAAAAGCGACAAGAGAATGCCACTCCACCATTTCTTCGTCAATTTTTGCATCCACAATCCGCTGCTGAGCAGGATTGTCGCCAGGAAAAAAGAATTCGTAATTTTGACGGTGATGACCAGAGGTATTTGAAGTTGAACGAAGATAGACCAGATCACGGAGAGGAAGGGTGGATGTAACCCAACAAAGGCCAGCCTTCCCGATGGATAGTTGGTCACGAATCCATTCCCCGCAGCAATATTTTGGGCCATATTGTAATAAAGCGCAGTGTCACTCTTTGCCCATGGCTGTAAAGCCATACTGAAATTCAAGGCATAGATGCCCAATATACTGATCAGCAGGTAAGGTAATAAATTTATGAGTTTGGCAAGGTGCTTCATTCTAATTTGTGATCGACCTTTCGCTCCGTTTGAATTTTGACTGGGGTGCCTGTCGGGAAATCCCCGGGAGATGTTGAAAAAATTGAAGTGTTGGTTTTATGCCGGCTTTTGCGCCGCGAAAATCAAATGCGTGCCCATGCCCGCGCAGGCAGGGTCGGCGCTCGCGTCCAGTTCCATGCGCAGCAGCTCAGCCCACCGCGCCGGGTCCTGCCGCGCGGCGGCCAGTTCGTCGCCGTGGCCGTTGGCCAGCACGCCAGAGGCGGCCAGCGACAGCGGTTGAAAGCCGCCGGATTGCAGCCACGGGAAGATTTCGCCCGCGCGAAAGATGTGAATGTAATTACGCGTCCGCTGCGGGTCGCTGTCGGGGGTCAATTCGCCGCTTGCGGTGATGCGCTGGTTGACCAATGGGGGAATATCAAGCACGCGCAGCAGGTGGCGGTGGCAGGAGCCCCACAGCGACATGACGCTGCCCAGCAGGATGCCGCCCGGCCGCAGCACGCGCGCGCATTCGGCCAGCGCTTCGCCGCGCCGCTCCAGCACGTACGAAAACGGGCCGCCGTAGGCCACCACCCGGTCGAAACCGGCGTCCGGGTAGGCAGACAGGTCGGTGATATCTGCCAGCCGCCGCTCCACCACCGCCGCTTCAAAGCCGAGCTCAGCGGCATAATGCCGGTTGAGATCAAGCTGCACGGGCGACAGGTCGGCCACCCACACGCGCGCGCCCAATTCCGCCAGGATCTGGGTGAAACGCCCCGCTCCCGCGCCGATCTCCAGCACGCTGGCACCGGCGGGGATATGCTGGCGCAGGTAATGCGCATGAATGTGCAGGTTAACCTCGTCGATGGGCGAGGAGATCAGCCGCTGCCACTCGCCCTCTGCAAGCTGGTCATATTGCGCGGCGACAAATGCGGGATCGTATCGGTAAGGGGGCATGGATGCTTCGGACGACGATCATTGATCGTCAGCTGTCTTTATTTTTTCGATCAGCCCGGCCAGGTCGGGCACAGAGGCCGATTTGAGCAGTTCCTGCAGCGCGCCGGGGTTCTGCTCGCCCAGGTTGGCCAGCAGCGATTGGAGCTGCTCGGGGCTGCCGGAGCGCTTCTGACCGGCAAACTGCTGCAACAGCGTGCTTAACAGCCCGCCGCTGTCCGGCTTATCCGACTTGCCCAGCGCCGCGCCGATCAGTTCTACCACGTCATCCAACCCGAAACCGGACGATTTGCGTGAGCTGCGCCGTTTGGTGGTTTTCTTTTTAGCAGGCTTCTTCTTCTCGTCCTTCTCTTTTTGGGTCGTCTCGCGTTTGGGCCTGGAGGCCGCCGGTTTGCGCGGCGTTTTGGGCTTGTCACGCCGGCCGGCCTTGTAGGCAGTGACCGCCTCAGCCGGGATCAGCCAGGCGCGGCTGGGCGACTGAAACGCGCCCTCCAGTTCGCCTTTCTTAATCAACGCGCGCACGGCAGCGGCAGAGATATTCAGTTTCTCAGCGGCTTCACTCACGCTCAGGTAATCAGGCATGGCAGATCCTCCAGATAGAGTATATTTATTTTAGCGGATTATTGAGAAAGATGAGCAGAGAACCGCACCAACACCCCGGTCATCGAGTAATTTAAAGAGCGGGAAAAAGAAGAGGCCGACCGCCTGCCCTGTTTGTCCTGGAAGACAGCGGGAAAGGTGTCGACCCCTTCGATCGGGCACTTCACAGGCCCAATCTGGAAGTATTTGCTTTACTTGTCGCCGCGGCTATCGACGTGGCCCAGCCCGGAAATCTTCTGGGTGACGCTGGGCGAACCGTAGTATTCCAGGCTGCCCGCGCCGCCAATGTTCACGTCCAGCGTGTCCGCGGCCCACACGGTGGCGCTGCCCAGCCCGTCGATGCGCACGTTGGCCGTCTTGACTGCCAGGTCGCCAGCTTTGAAGTTGCCGGAACCGTTCAGGCGCGCGTCCAGCGATTTGGCCGTGCCGCTGATTTCCACCGAGCCCAGCCCGTCAATCGTGGCGCGCACGTCCTCGGCCTGCACATTCTTCAGCTCCAGGTTGCCCGAACCCGAAATCGTCAGCTCCAGCCGGCTGGTGGTCAGACCGTCCATGCTGGCGTTGCCCAGGCCAGATAATTCGATCGCCGAAAGGTTCTTGACCGTCAGCGTGTAGCGGATGGGCCGGGTGGGGGTGATGGTGACGCCCTGGCGCGTGCCCAGCACCAGCTCACCGGCGCGCACCTTGCTCTCCAGCACGTCCAGGATGTTATCCTCGGCTTCGATCGTCAGAGACTCGGTCTCGCCCTGGGTGATGCTCAGCTCGCCCACGCCCGCCAGCTTCACCGCATCGATTCCGCTGACTTCGACCTCGCGGGTGATAACGTTGCCAGAACCAGTAATGACTTCATTGCTGCCGATTTGAATATTAACGTTGCAGGCCGAAAGCACCAGCGCTGCCGTCAGTACGATAAACAGGGAAGTTGCCTTTTTCATCTTACACTTGCTCCATTTGGGTTGAATTGATACATCATATACGGCGCGGATGGAATTTGGTTGCGGATATAAAAAAAGCCACAGATAACTCAGAAACGCATCACCCAGATCTCCTACCTCAGAACTCATCCCGCATAACTCACCTCCCAATAACGGTATAATGAGGGCGCAAACGAGAAATTTTTACCGGGAGGAAACAGATGCCGCTGGATATTGTGGTTGGAACCCAATGGGGCGACGAGGGCAAAGGCCGCATCGTCGATTTGCTGGCCCGCCAGGCCCACATCGTGGCGCGCTTCAACGGCGGCGACAACGCCGGCCACACCGTGACGGTTGAAAATCAAACCTTCAAGCTGCACCTGATCCCCTCAGGCGCGGTCCACGCGCACACGCGCGGGGTGATGGGCAGCGGCATGGTGATCAACCCGGCCACTTTCTTCGCCGAGCTGGAGGCGCTGCGCGCCGCCGGGGTGAGCATTGGCCCGGAACGGCTGCAGATCTCCTTCGCGGCGCACCTGATCACCCCGGCCCACCGCGCGCTCGACCGCGCCCAGGAGCAGGCGCGCGGCAGCGGGCAGATCGGCACCACCGGCCGCGGCATCGGCCCGGCCTACACCGACCGCGCCGCCCGCCGCGGGCTGCGCCTGCAGGACGTGCTCGACCGCGCCGCCTTCCATGAGAAGATGCTGGCGCATGTCGCCGCCGCCAACCAGCAATTGGCCGCGCTGGGCGCCGAACCGCTGGACGCGCAGGCCGTGGCCCAAGAATATGACGATTACGCTGCCCGGCTGGCTCCGTACGTTTCGGATACCGGCCTGCAGGTCTGGCAGGCGCTCCAGCAGGGCCAGGCTGTGCTGGCCGAGGGCGCGCAGGGCACGCTGCTGGACCTAGATGCCGGCACCTACCCCTTCGTCACCAGTTCCTACCCCACCGCGGCCGGCGCGCTGCTGGGGTTGGGGCTGGGCGCCGCGCCCATCCGCCGCGTCATCGGCGTGACCAAGGCCTTCCAGACGCGCGTCGGCGCGGGGCCCTTACCCACCGAGGTCTCCGGCCCGGCCGAATTGCACCTGCGCGGCACCGGCGCCAACCCGTGGGACGAATTTGGCACCACCACCGGCCGCCCGCGGCGCGTCGGCTGGCTGGACGGCGTCCTGCTGCGCTACGCCGTGCGCGTGAACGGCCTGACCGAGATCATGATGACCAAGTTAGATGTGCTTGGCGGGCTGGAGAAAATTCGCATCTGCACGGCCTACCGCGCAGGCGGAAACGTGTACGAACAGCTTCCGCTGGGCCCGGCTGATCTTTCGCCGTTTGAACCCGTTTACGAAGAGCTGCCCGGCTGGAGCGCAAACCTGCAGAGCGCGCGCCGATGGGAAGACCTGCCCGCCGAAGCGCAGGCCTACATCCGCCGCGCGGCCGAGATTGCCGGCGCACCCATCCGGCAGGTTTCGGTCGGCCCGGAGCGCGATCAGATTGTGGACGTGCAGGAGTGAGCATGCGCCGGATCGGGGTATGCGCTGCGCTGCTGTTGATTCTGAGCGGATGCACCGGCGGGCTGTTTGCCGCACCCCAGCCGCTGCCCACTGAGACGCCCACCCCCACCCTCACGCCCACCGCCACCATTCAATGGTTCCCCAACACCGCCACGCCTACCCCGCTGCCGCCGCTGGAACTGCCGCCTACCCCGGCCATGCGCCCGGGCCTGGGCGCGCTGCTGCTGGAAGATGATTTTTCCAGCGAGGCCGACTGGGCCGCCCAGAAGACCGCCGCCGGGTCGGTGGGGTTGGGCGCGAACAAACTGACCATCGTGATCAACCAGCCGGGTGTTTCACTCGCCAGCCTGCGCCGCGCGCCGGACTTCGGCGATTTTTACCTGGAGGTGACGGTTGAGCCTTCGCTGTGCGGGCGCGACGACCGCTTTGGCGTGCTGCTGCGCGCGCAGAGCGAGGGCGACTACTACCGCCTGTTTTCCGACTGCGCCGGCAACCTGCGCCTGGAGCGCGTGCTGGGCGGCACCGCCGCGGTGGTGCAGAACTGGACCGCCACCATCCTGATCCGCCCGCCGCTGTCGTTCAGGCTGGGCGTGTGGGTCTACCGCAGCGAAATGCGCGTCTTCGTCGAGGACAAATTCCAGTTCTCAGCCTCCGACCCAATGCTGACCGGCGGGCGGCTGGGCTTTTACGCGCGCGCGGCCAACAAGGGATCGCTTTCGGTCAGCTTCTCCGATCTGAAAGTGTCTGCGCTCGATCCCGCCGGCATCCTGCCCACCGCCACCGTCACGCCCACGGTCACGCGCACGCCGCGGCAATAAAATCATTTCATTGACAATGAAATGATTTAGCTGTATCATTTCATTATGAGTGAAATGATCTGGAAATCCCGTTGGACCAATGAGCAAATCCGGGCCATGCTTTTAGAGCAGATGGATGCTTTCTGGAAGCGCGACACCGGCATCCTGCGAGAAAAGTTGGCCGATGTGGCAAATGCCGCTGACCTGCCGCATGCAGTCATTATTTCTGGCATGCGCCGGGTGGGCAAATCCACGTTGTTGGCGCAGATGGCACACCGCCTGGGGAAGGATGCTTTTTACTACCTTAACTTTGAAGATGAACGCCTGATCGGTTTTCAAGCGCAGGACGCCAATGACCTCTACCAGGCTTTAGTGGAGGTGTTTGGCGAGCGCAAGATATTTATCGTGGATGAAATTCAAAATGTGACCGGATGGGAACGTTTTGTGCGCCGTTTTATGGACTTGGGGCACAAGTTTTACATCACCGGCTCAAACGCATCCCTGCTAAGCCGCGATCTGGGAACCCGTCTCACAGGCCGTTACGTTCCTGTGGAACTGTTTCCGTTTTCATTCCGGGAATTTCTTCATTTTCGCCGGGCGGCCATACCAGACCTCACGCACCTCACCACGCCGGAAAAAGCACGTCTCCAGAACGCCTTAAATGAGTATTTACACCTGGGCGGCATCCCGGATGCGCTTAAGTATCCCGAACTGTCCATTACACGAACCTTATATGACGACGTTCTTTACCGTGACATTGCCACGCGCTACCAGGTGATTGGCGTGCAGCCGCTGCGGGAGGTCGCTTATGCCCTGATCAGCAACCCGGCTGGAATGGTCAATTACAACAAGCTTAAGGAACAATACCGCCTGGGTAGCGTCAATACCATTCGCGCTTATGTGGAGTATTTGGAAAACAGCTGGTTATTGTTTACTACCCGGCTGTACGACTACTCGCTTAAACGCCAGCAGATCGCTCCCAAAAAAATATATTGCATCGATACGGGTCTGGTCAACTCGGTGGGGTTTAATTTTTCACCAAACAGCGGGAAGCTGTTGGAAAACCTGGTTTTCCTGGCATTACGCAGGCGAACACGGGAAATATACTACTATGCCACGCCGGGCGGGTACGAAATTGATTTTTATCTTCCTGAGAATCGTATGTTGATTCAGGTGGCGCAGAATTTATCCAATCCAGCCACGCGCGACCGCGAACTGCGTGCGCTGGAAGATGCCGCTGGCGCCGTAAATGCACAACGCATGCTGATCTTATCGGATGATAACGAGGACGATTTTCAATTGAACGGCGTGCCCGTGCAGGTGCGATCAACGGCTGCGTGGTTATTGGAACAGTGAATAATCCGTTTGTGCGCGCGGTTTATTCCAACGCTGCCCTGATTTTCCCGCACAGCTCCGCGATCTCCTCCATCCCGCCGCGCGGCGCGCCCGGCCATTCATCCACGTTCAGCCCCCAGAATTCGCGCGGCGTGTTCGGGTAGCGCGGGATGAGGAACATGTGCAGGTGGTCAATGCTGTGCCCCAGCACGAAGGAATACACATGCTCGGCGCCGCAGGCCGCGACCAGCGCGCGGGCCAGTTTCGCCGCGGCGCGGCCCAGCGCCTCGCCTTCGGCATCGGTCAGGTCGGGCCAGTTGGCGGCGTGGCGTTTGGGCTCCAGCAGCAGCATGCCCAGGTAGGCGGCATCCTTGCCGTCGGGGATGAAGGCATGCCCGGCAAAGACCAGGTCGTCCTCAAACACCGCCCCGCCCGGCGATTGGATCTCGCCGCGGTGCTTGCGGCAGATAAAACAGGTCTCTGGGGTGGTCGGCTGGCTCATGGTTCCCTCCCGCGGGTAACGGACCTGGCTAGATCAAGTACAGCACCCGCTCGTGGCCCTTCAATTCGGCATAGACCGACTCGAGCTGCTCGCGGCTTTGCGCCGTGAACGTGACCGTCACCGAGAGGTAGCGGCCGCCGTTGCTCAGGCGCGTTACCAGCGTGCCCCGGTCCAGGTCGGGGTCGTGATGCTGCAAAATGTCCACCACGATGTCGGCAAAGTCGTCAGCATAATGCCCAATGGCCTTGATCGGGTAGGCGCAGGGATATTTGATGGGTGATTCTTGTTGATTATCCAAAATTGTCCTCAATTTCTGCAGTCATTTTACCCCAGGACGGCATTTTCAGACTCAAATTCGCGCAAATCCCCCCGGGAACTGATCAGGCGCACGGCCCGGTCGTAAAAGATGTAATCCCACGCCCAGTTGACCAGCACCACCAGCCGGTTGCGGAAGCCGATGATCTGCACCAGGTGGACGAACAGCCAGGCCGCCCAGGCCAGAAAACCGCGCAGTTTGAGCGGGCCAATCTGCGCGACGGCGCGGTTGCGCCCGATGGTGGCCATGCTGCCCGGGTCGCGGTAGGCGAAAGGCTGCGGTGTTTCGCCGCGGAGGAGCGCGCGGATGTTTGCGGCGGCGCAGGCAGCCTGCTGCATGGCGACCGGCGCCAGCATGGGCAGCGCATGGCCGTTCTCATCTTCCAGGTAGGCCGCGTCGCCGATGACGAACACCTCTGGATGGCTTTCCAGTTGCAGGGTCGCCGTGACGGGCACGCGCCCCTGCCGCGCCAGCGGCACACCCAGCGATTCGACCAGCGCGGCCGCGCGCACCCCGGCTGCCCAGATCAGCGTGCGCGCGGGGATGCTCCCGCCGCCGCGCAGGGCCACCGCAGAGCCGTCGTAACCGGCCACCGCCGCGCCAAAGCGCACCTCCACCTGCTTTTCGGCCAGCGCGCGGGCAGTCTCAGCCGAAAGGTCGGCGGACATGGCCGGCAGCAGCCGGTCGGAAGCCTCCAGCAGCAGCACGCGCGCTTCCTGCACCGGCAGGCGCGGGAAATCTTTGGCCAGCACCAGGCGAATCAGCTCAGAGAGCGCGCCGGCCATTTCCACGCCGGTCGGGCCGCCGCCAGCCACCACAAAGGTCAGCAGCGCGCGGCGTGCTTCGGTGTCCGGTTCCAGCGCAGCCAGCTCAAACTGGCGCAGAACGTGGTTGCGGATGTCCACGGCGTCGGGCAAAGCTTTCAGGTCGAAGGCGTTGCGTTCGACCGATTCCATCCCAAAAAAGTTGGTCTGCCCGCCGGCAGCCACGATCAGGTAGTCGTATGCCAGCTCGCCGCGCTCGGTAAGCAGGCGCCGACCGGCCAGGTCGATGCGGCGCACCTCGGCCATCTGAAAATCAAGGTTCTTCTGCCCGCGGAAGACCGCGCGCACGGGGTAGGCAATTTCGGAGGGTGCCACGCCGGCGCTGGCCACCTGGTAGAGCAGCGGCTGGAACAGGTGATAGTTGTTGCGGTCGATCAGCGTGACCTGCACGGGGGCATCTGCCAGGCCGCGGGCTGCCTTCAGCCCGCCGAACCCGGCACCGATGATGACCACGCGCGGAAGTTTGTTTTGAGCGTTCATCTGGTTCTCCTTTTCTGAGCCAGTTGATTTGTGATGTTTATCACATACTATTATACTCTTATTTGTCAAGATTACAATTAGAGGAGTGTAAGAAAACCGTGATGCGTTGATTCGTGAGTCGTGAATCGTGAACCGTGAGGCGTGAAAACCGCAACGCCAGTTTTGCGGGAAAATAAAATGCGTTGCGGGCACGGCGGCAAATAGTTAATCACCGGCGCCTGCATTCAATTAGCCGTGCCCCCACTCTGCGAAATGCCGCGGCCTTATTATCGGTTCTGCGGGGCGAATGAATACCATTTCGCGGCTGCTGCTGAGCCGCCCCTTCGAACCCTTTCCCCTTTCAGGGCAGGAACGACCTGCGATTCTTTTCGCCAAAAGCTAAATGCCAACCGCTAAAAACTACTCCACCGTCTCCAGCTTCGCCAGCGACGCGATCAGCCGCTTGATGCCCACGGACTCAAAGGCCACGTCCAGCGTCTCCTCGCCGTCGAGGATGCGCGAGGAGATCACCAGCCCCTCGCCCCAACTGGCATGGCGCACGCGCTGCCCGGCGCGAAACTTTTGCTCCGGCGCAGCCGGCGCGGGCGGCGGCGTGCTGCGCCCGACCGTCGAGCGCGCGGGAGCAGGGTTGGTCCAGTCGTAGCTGGTCTTGCCCCAGCCGCTGCCGTTGGTTTTGCGGCTGCCTGCGCCGCCCTGCGAGGCGTTGGACGTGCTTTTCGATTTGCCCGCATAGCCGCCGTAACTGGCAGTTGAGCTGCGCCGGCGGTAACCCGAGCCGTAATCATCGGTGTCGTCCCAGCCCGGCAGGCGCATCCGCCCGTCGAGGCCCTCGCCGGTGCGGGCAAGCAGCTCCTCGGGGATATCGTCCAAAAATTGCGAGGCGGTCTGGTATTCGGGACTGCCGTAGGTGCTGCGCTGACCGGCGCGCACCAAATAAAGGCGCTCCTTGGCGCGCGTGATGCCCACGTAGAACAGGCGGCGTTCCTCGGCCATCTCCTCGGGGTCGTCGCGCGAGCGCGAATGCGGCAGAATGCCCTCATCCAGCCCGGTGATGAACACCTGGGCAAATTCCAGTCCCTTGGCGGCGTGCAGCGTCAGCAGCGTGGGCGAATTGACCTGCTCGGGCAGCGTATCCTGGTCCGAAACCAGCGCCAGGTTTTCAAGGAAATCGGCCAGCCCCTTTTCCTGAAATTCATACGCCAGGCGGCGCAGTTCTTCCACGTTGCCCCAGCGGTCGCGGCCCTCTTCGCTGTCGTCATCAATGTAGGCGCGGTAGCCGATGTCGCCGGCAATCTTATCGAACAGCGCGGGCAGCGTGATTTCGTCTTTGGCTTTCAGCCAGCCTTCGAACAGCACGGCAAAGTCGTAAAGCGGCGCCGCGCCGCGCCCCAGCTCGCGCCAAACAGGAGATTCATCCGCCTTCTGCGCCAGCTCAAGCAGCAGGCTGCCCATGCTGCGCCCTGCCTTTTGCGCCGCGGCCTGCAGCGTTTCGACCGATTTCTCGCCAATCTTGCGCGGCGGGGTGTTGATGATGCGCGCCAGGCTGACCTCGTCGTTGGGGTTGTGCACCAGGCGCAGGTAGGCGATCATATCCTTGACCTCGCGCCGGCCGTAGAAGCGCTGCGCGCCCACCAGCCGGTAGGGCAGCCCGGCGCGCAGGAAGGCCTCTTCCAGCAGGCGCGACTGTGCGTTGGTGCGGTACATCACCGCAAAATCGCTGCCCGGCTTGCCTTTGCGCAGCTGCGCCTGGATGGTGCGCACCACAAAGTCGGCTTCGGCGTGGTCGTCCGCTGCCTCGTGCAGCTCGATCTTCTCGCCGCGCCCGTGATCGGTGAACAGGTTCTTGGGCGTGCGGTTGCCGTTCTGGTCAATCACGCTGCGGGCCGCGTCCAGCACCGTCTGCGTGGAGCGGTAATTTTGCTCCAGCAGGATTTTCTGGCAGGCCGGGAAGTCCTGCTCAAAGCGCAGCACGTTGCGGTAGTCGGCGCCGCGCCAGCGGTAAATGGACTGGTCCTCGTCGCCTACCACGAAGATATTGCGGTGGTACGAGCTGATCAGCTTGAGCAGCGCGTACTGCACCTGGTTGGTATCCTGAAATTCATCTACCAGCACATGTTCAAAGCGCCGCGCGTACTTGGCGGTCACGTCGGGATGCTGCTCGAACAGCCTGACCGTCCACAGCAGCAGGTCGTCAAAATCAACCGCGTTGTTTTGCTGCAGCAGCTCGTTGTAGCGCTGGAAGGTCTTGACCACAACCTCGTCGCGGTACGAGCGCACCGGCAGGTCGTCGGGGCTGACCAGGTTGTTCTTGGCCTCGGAGATGCGCGCGTGGATGGCGGCGGGTTTGTGGATCTTATCGTCCAGGTTCATCTCGCGCAGCGCGCGCTTGACCAGGTTCTGCTGGTCGTCGGCGTCAAAGATGACAAAGTTATTCTGAAAGGGCAGCAGCCCGCTGCCAGCTTCGATGCGCAGGATGCGCGCGCAGATGCTGTGAAAGGTGCCCAGCCACACGCCGCGCGAGCGCGCGCCGCCCAGCAGCGCATCCACCCGCTCGGTCATGGCGCGGGCGGCCTTGTTGGTGAAGGTGACCGCCAGGATGGCGTAAGGGCGCACGCCCATCGCCTCGATCAGGTAGGCGATGCGCTGGGTGAGCACGCGCGTCTTGCCGGAGCCGGGCCCGGCCAGCACCAGGGTCTGCCCGGGCGGGGCAGTCACCGCCTGGCGCTGCTGTGGGTTAAGTTTGTTGAGATAGTCCATCGCCGGGTATTGTACCATCCGAGGCGGGGCGGAGCGGAAAAGTTAAGAATAGCAGGCAGGATGCAGGGCCATCAGGTTCATGGGGGGGGTGAATCGCCCGGGCCGCGCCTGAAGCCTGCCACCCGCGCCACACCCTCAAGCACGGATCCTCGGTTAGGGCGAGGTGACGGCGAAGGATCGCTGCCGTGAGTGACGGTCGCCACGCCGGATACCTCGCCCCGTAATGCGGCGGCCACAGGGCGAGGCGTTGGACGCCTGGTGAAAATTGGGGTAACTTCTCTCGCCTCGCCCATACCGGGAATCTTTGACCGCACCGGCCTGTCCTGGAAGGATCTCTCGACCCCACCGCGCGGCCGGTCCGCAACCCGCCGCAATTCTTTAACATTTCGCCAATTTATTTATTCAAGAAGCACGCTATCATGTTGATTACTCGCAAAACCATCATTTCAGAGGACGATTCCCATGGAAGACGCCCACCCCGCCGAGCCCCGCAGGAACTCCCTCCTTGAATACGCCCTGGTCACGGTCATCTTCATCTTCGTCATCTTCATCGGCTGCTTTGTCTACCAGGGCTGGCGCGCGAGCCAGGAAGAGAATCTATTCAACACTCAGGTGCCCGCGCTGGTGATCGCCGGTGAGAACCTCAGCGCGGTCGCCCGCCTGGACCTCGGCAGCGCAGAATTCCGCAGCCAGCTCGACGCGGTCAAGGCGCAGTACGACGCAGTGCATGCCTGGCCGCTCAAGCACACCCAGGCCAACCTGGAATATGTGCAGGCGCTGGAGGGCTGGGCGTTGGCGGCGGACCTGTGGGATGTGAAAACCGAAACGGCTTCGGAATACGCCTATCAAGACCAGGTCGACCTGGAGCGCATCTCCGCCTATCTCGGCATTGAAAGAAGCAAACTCGGCTTCTTCACCGCCAGCGACCTGCTGCGCGAGCTGCTGTTCAATGCTGCCCGGCATGCCGAAACCGGCCGGCGCTTGCTGGGCTACTGAGTGCCGGATCAAATTACCCGCACGGCCGCGCCAGGACTTGCATTCCAGAGGGGGAAACTCAATCAACAAACTCTGTTATCTTTGTTACTTTAATTTTTCGATGTGTCCTATATAATAAATGGCATGGAAGGAGGTGAGGCAATGACTGACCGCTTCTGCCGTCGTTGATCCGGTAGCGCCAGGGTGCGCGTGACGCACCCGCCTCTGTCGCGCGGCAGGTTGCCCTTGTCATTCCTCGCCTGATCGATCATCAGCAGGTTCCACAGGAGGCTCCGGCTGTGCGCGCGGGGTCTCATTATTTTTTATCTGGAAAGGAACCTGTTGCATGCACGCTGTTTCCAAATTCCTCACATCCCGCTGGGGACCAATCCTGACGGGCATCGTCGTCGGCGTCTTTGCGCCTTTGCTGGTTTATTTTGGCAACCCCGGCAACATGGGCATCTGCGTGGCCTGTTTCAACCGCGATATCGCCGGCGCGCTCGGTTTCCACCGCGCAGCCACGGTGCAATACATCCGTCCGGAGATCATCGGCTTTGTGCTCGGCGCGTTGGTTGCGGCGCTGCTCTTCCGCGAGTTTAAGCCCCGCGGCGGATCCTCTCCCCTGATCCGCTTCTTGCTGGGCATGTTCGCCATGATCGGGGCGCTGGTCTTCCTGGGCTGCCCGTGGCGCGCCTACCTGCGCCTGAGCGGCGGCGATTGGAACGCCATTCCCGGTATCCTGGGGCTGTTTGCCGGGATCGGCCTTGGCATTGTTTTCCTCAAGCGCGGTTTCAGCCTGGGGCGCAGCCGGCCGACCTCGCCGGTGGCGGCCTGGGTGATGCCGATTTTTGTCATCATCCTGCTGGCGCTGCTGCTGATCGCACCGCTCTTCGGGCGCGACGCTGACGGCAACCCGGTCGGGCCGATTTTCTTCTCGCAGACCGGCCCGGGCAGCATGCACGCGCCGATATTAATTTCACTGGCCGCCGGTTTGTTGATCGGCTTCCTGGCACAGCGCAGCCGCTTCTGCACGGTCGGCGCGCTGCGCGACGTGGTGCTGCTGCGCGATATGCACCTGCTCAACGGCGTGATCGCGCTGCTGGTGGCGGCTTTCCTCACCAACCTGGCGCTCGGCCAGTTCAAACCCGGCTTTGAAGGGCAGCCCGTGGCTCACACCAACCTGCTGTGGAACTTCGGCGGCATGGTTCTGGCCGGGCTGGCTTTCACCCTGGCCGGCGGCTGCCCCGGGCGGCAGGTCTTTTTGAGCGGCGAGGGCGATGCGGATGCAGCCATTTTCGTCTTCGGCATGCTTGCCGGCGCGGGCATCGCGCACACCTTCAGCCTGGCCAGCTCTCCGGCCGGCCCCGGTGCCTACGGCCCGGCGGCTGTCGTCATTGGGCTGGTTGTGCTGTCCATCATCGGCCTGACCATGCGCGAAACGCGCTCTGCATAAGGAGTCTGCCATGTCCGCAATGAAAACTCTTGATGTCCGCGGCCTGTCGTGCCCGGAACCCGCCATGCTGACGCGCGAAGCCCTGATTGAGCTGGGCAAGGGCACGCTGGTCGTTCTGACCGATTCGGCTACCTCGCGCAACAACATCGAGCGCACCGGCAAGCTGGCCGGTTGGAGCGTCGAAATCACCCAGGACGACGAGCAGACCTACCGGATCAAGCTGACAAAATGATCTACCTGGACCACGCCGCCACTTCCTGGCCCAAACCGCCCGAAGTGCTGGCCGCGATGCACGATTTTTTGGAGCGCGCCGGGGGCAACCCCGGCCGCTCCGGACACCGCCTGTCGATCGCGGCCGGGCGGGTGGTCTACGATGCCCGCGAGGCGCTGGCCGGGTTCTTCGGCATCAACGATCCCCTGCGGGTGATCTTCACGCTCAACGCCACCCACGCTCTCAACATCGCCATCCAGGGGCTGCTGCAGCCCGGCGACCGCGTGGTGACCGGCGGGATGGAGCACAACGCCGTGATGCGCCCGCTGCGCGGGATGGAGGCACGCGGCGTGCAGGTGGTGGTTGCCCCGGCCGACGGCGCCGGGATGCTTTCTCCGGCGGCCTTTGCCGAGGCGCTGCAGACCGGCGCAAAGCTGGTGATCGTCAACCATGCCAGCAACGTGTGCGGCAGCATTGCCCCGGTCGCCGAAATCGCCGCGCTGGCGCACCAGGCCGGCGCGCTGGTGCTGGTGGACGCCGCGCAGAGCGCCGGGGTGATACCAACCGATCTGCCCGCCCTGGGAGCGGACCTGCTGGCCTTCACCGGTCACAAGGGGCTGCAAGGCCCACCGGGCACCGGCGGGCTGGTGCTGGCCGATACCTTCGACCCCGCACAACTGCAGCCGCTGGTGCGGGGCGGCACAGGCAGCCGCTCTGAGTATGAAATCCAGCCAGACGACCTGCCCGACCGCTACGAGAGCGGCACGCCCAACGGCGCGGGCATCGCCGGGCTGGGCGCCGGACTGAAATGGCTGCTGGAGCGCGGCGCCGCGGTGCGCGAGCATGAACTGGCGCTGGCCGCACGCCTGCGCGAGGGCCTGGGCAACATCCCCGGATTGCAACTTTACGGTCCCGCCGACCCGCGCCAGGCCACCGGTGTGATCTCGTTCACGCTGGCGGGCAAACGCGTCTCAGAAATCGGCTACCGGCTGGACGAGGAATTCGACATCCAGTCGCGGGTGGGGCTGCACTGCGCCCCGGCAGCCCACCGCAGCCTGGGCACCTTCCCGCAGGGAACGGTGCGCCTCGCGCTGGGCCCGACGACCGCGCCCGAAGAAATCGAGACCGTGCTGCGCGCGGTGGCGAGGATTGCGCAAACATGAACCCGGGCGTTGTGCTGTTTCACACCACCACTGCCGCGCTGCGCGCCGAAAAAACGGCCCAAAAGGCCGGTTTGAAGGTCAAGCTAATCCCCACGCCGCGCGAGCTTTCCAGCGACTGCGGGATTGCCCTGCGCTTTGACCTGGCCGACCGGCAGCCGCTCGAGCAGGCGCTCTCAGCGGCCGGGGTGGAGGGGGAATTTCACGAGTTGAAGGCAGAGTAAACTGGCAAAACAGGTCTCACGGCGGCGGTGATTTCGATAATTGACGCAGATGCTCGTCATGTTTGTTCCTGCAAAGCTCTTAAATAATTCATCAAACGTATAGGCGGGCAAACCCGCCTATACCGAAGTGATCTGCGGCTGTTTTCATGCCGTGCTGAACGCTTTACTCCCCACCTTTCACGTTCTTCTCGTAATAATCGCACACATCCGTCAGCGGGCAGTTGGGGCAATCCGGCTTGCGCGCGTGGCAGATCTCGCGGCCCAGCCGGATGAGGTTCAGGTGCGCCGGGCCGTATTCGGCGGGCGGGAACTGCGCCGCCAGGTAGGGGTGCGCATCTTCAACGCTCATCTTCTCCGGGCGCAACCCAATGCGCCCCGTGACCCGGTAGATGTGCGTATCCACCGGGAAGGCCGGCTTGCCCAGCGAGAAGACCAGCACAATCGAAGCGGTCTTGGGCCCCACGCCGTTGAAACGCGTCAGCCAGGCCAGCGCCTCCTCGGTCGGCAGGTCGGCCAAAAAGCTCAAATCCAGTTCGCCGCGCTCCTCCGTGATCTGGCGCAGCACGGCCTGGATGCGCGGGCCTTTCTGGTTGGCCAGCCCGGCGATGCGCACGGCTTCGATCACCTGCTGCGGGTCGGCGTCGCGCACCTGCTCCCAGGTGGGCAGCACGGCGCGCAGGTTGTTGTAGGCCAGGTCGCGGTTGCGGTCGTTGGTGTTCTGCGAAAGGATGGTCGAAACCAGCTCGTCCAGCGCGGGCAGCGGCGAGCGCCATTCGGGCACGCCGTAAACGGCCAGCAGGCGGCGGTGCACCTCGGCGGCGCGCCGCAGCGTTTCGGCGGGCGGGACGGGCTGCTGATCCATCACCAGGTGCGCTCCAGCTTCAGCTCAAAGGCCGGGCGGATTTCGCCGACCACGAATTTGCGCCAGTTGGTGTTGGGCCGCGCGGCCAGGTCGGCCAGCTCCGCGGCGATCTGCTCCGGCGAGAGCAGCCCGAACTGGCGCAGGATCTCGATGGAAACCACGTTGCGGGCGCGGTCCGACTGGTCGCCGTCGGCGATTTTGAAGGCGATGCCCAGCGCGGGGCTGCCCGGGCCGAGCGCGCCTGGCATCAGGCCCATGCCCTGGTAGCCCTCGGCGCCGCCCTTGGCAAACATGCGCCCGTTCAATGCCTGCATGGCCAGCGTATCGAAGCGACCTGGGCCGGCCACCATATCGGGGTGGGCCATCATGGCCTGTGTGATCTGGCGGCAGGCATTGGCACGGGCCGGAGCCAGCCCGGTGGGGTCGGCCAGGCGTGCAAAGGCCAGCGCCATGTTGCGCAGCGGCAGCGCGAAGACCGGCGCCGAGCAGCCGTCAATACCGATGCCGATCTGCTCAACCGGCATGTCAGTCATCTCTGCAAACACTTTGAGAATGAGCTGCTGCACCGGATGCTGCGGGTCAATGTATTCTTCTTTGGAAAGCCCGCGCAGCGCGGCCTGAGCCAGCATGCCGGTGTGCTTGCCCGAGCAGTTGTGCCGGTTGGGCGTGGGGGCTTCGCCGCGTTTGCTCATGGCAATGGCGGTGGGCTTGTCCATTGGGTTGTGCACGCCGCACAGCAGGTCGCTTTCGCTGACGCCCACTTTAGCCTGAATGCCCGAAACAACGGCAAAGTGATCGTCGGTGCCGGAGTGCGAGGCGCACATCACGGCCAGTTCGCGCCCGGTGAGGTTGAAGTGCTGCGGGCCGCCCAGTTCAACGAAGGGCAGCACCTGGATTGGCTTGGCAGTGGAACGCGGGTAGGTGACGATTTCAGGGTCGCCGGCGCTGGCCAGCACGCGCCCGTGGATATCCACCACGGCAATCGCGCCGCAGTGGATCGATTCAACGATCGGACCGCGGGTCACTTCGACGAGCGGCAGGTAGTTGGGGTAGGTCATCCAGGATTCCTTGAGAAAGATCAAAATGTCGCCGAGTTCCCAGAGAAAAGTAGAGAACTCAGCGAGGAGTGATATGAGAAAAGTAAATTACAGTAAAGCACTATGGATTTTACATAGCATCGCACGTCCGAACCAATGAATAAAGTAACCAAAAACGACGTTTTCAATCCTTGATTTATTTTTGCATAGCGACAATTCATCCTTAAAGGACGGGAGAATTGCCGCTACGAAACTACCCATACTTTGATGCGATGGTCTCCGCTTCCTTCGGATGCAGACCCACATTGGAAACCGCTGTTCGGATGGCGGGTTGAATCATGAACGGCCGCCGGCAGAGAAGCCTGCGCAGGGGCACGGCGGCAAGGATCAAATCAACGCGGGTAATGATGGTTTAGCCGTGCCCTTGATTGCCCGTTCCAACCGGGCACGGCAAATCACGGGTTGGAGGGCGGTCGTTGACTGCACAGCCGTGCCCCAACACAGGTCCGGTCATTCCCCAACCCGGACCACCGGTAGCAACTGTGATAAAAGTCAAGCACCGATTACAGTTTTAGTCATCGCCAGC